>Ga0194125_10000396_pt1 | contig 72450 bp, 66 predicted proteins | sample TA2KigC250mmetaG_FD_148626 | JGI IMG/M metagenome (GOLD analysis project Ga0194125, IMG submission 148626) | Freshwater microbial communities from Lake Tanganyika, Tanzania - TA2015034 Kigoma Deep Cast 250m | ecosystem: Environmental > Aquatic > Freshwater > Lake | place: Tanzania: Lake...
TTGATATATCTTTGTGAAGCAGTCATTAACTGGCTTGAGAAGTTACCTTTTTCACAATTCTGCTCCCTTATGGGTATCGATGAATCGACTTTGGAATTTGTTTAAAGAAATTATTGATAGTTACTTATTTATCACTTATCATTCATCACTTATCACTTTTTGATTAGTTTAGCGAAGTGCATAAACAAAGTCAATAAAAAAAATCTCCATAATTTTGGGGGAAAATGCAAATTTTTCCTTGACATTTCTCCCAAAGTTATGTATAATTATAACCCACTTTTTCATTTTATTCAGGTTGGGCCGTTAGCTCAGTCGGTAGAGCATCTGACTTTTAATCAGGTGGTCGCAGGTTCGATACCTGCACGGCTCACCAATGTTCCTATCGTCTAGCCAGGTCCAGGACACAGGCCTTTCACGCCTGCAGCGCGGGTTCAAATCCCGCTAGGAACACTATTTTTCATTATCGGGGCAAGTGGGAATGTTAGAAATTCGCACTTGCCCTTTTCTATATTATAACTGTTTATTGGAAAGAATAGAAAGATTTGTCTTGTGTGGCGAACCACAGCGCCGGACAAGTCGATACTGTCTTGGGACAGTTGAAGCAAGCCACAAGAATGCAATTGAAAGAAGGTACGAAAGACATCATCTTAGCACCGCCCGATAAAAATTGAGAAACATGGTTTTACTTCAATGAATCACCCAAGGATTGAGCCATTTCCTGAAGCAACTGCCAGGACGATGTGTGACCCAGAGAAAAGCAATCTATTGCGGTTCGGGTGAGTATGTATGTAAGATTGGGGAATTATCAAAAATCGGCATGATTTTTCTATTGACATGCTCTTGCTGTGGGTTACACTCATTGCAAAAAGGAAAGTTAAGAAGGGATAAAAATCGATTCAATTAATCCGCAAAAGCGAATATTACTGATGGAGGCGGAACGGAGAGGCATCATCTACATTGTGCCAACCGCACTACAAAAAACAGGCAGAGATGTCCAAAAATAATTTATATTGATTCCCTATTGTTTCTTTTGATCAAACTTTTCTTTCCCCCTTAATAAAGGGGGGCAGGGGGGGTGTTAAAAGAAAAGTTTGGTTACTAATCTTGATGCCGTCCGCGAGGAATTGTTTCGCCAGTTGAGCGTCTTTCTCATACCGTTATTGCGCTTGTTATCCACAACTCAACGAGGGCAGTTAATCATCACAGCCGAAGGCGCGGAATATAATCCAGAACCCCAAATCGCAGAAGTCAGTGTAATATATTTGATGCGCAACCGTGGAATCAGCCAAGAAGAAGTAACTCATTTGCTTGACCATTTGCTCGGTTCAGAGGGAATTGGCGGACGCTTATCGGAAGGCTATGGAAGAACACCCCAACTGAAGAATATCGGTCAAACAATCAAACAACTGTTTAAGGTCAGTAGCGCAAAAATTTGAACAGCAGCTAGTCAGCGCGGAAACCTGAAAATCAAAAACGGCTTGCTATCAAATTTTTCCTTAACGGTTCAAATTTTTTGTGTTATAATAAAAAAGTAAACTGCTAACCCAAGTTTTCGCGGCAATCCATTCTGGCGGGAGATGGGTGCAATATCGGGTTTTCTTAAAGACAAACTACGCCGACGCGCCAATACTGGATAGCGTTACGGCTCGCCCTCAAAGATTGACAAGCGTCAAAAAAGTGATTGGTAAGGGGAGCTTATGGCAGAGGATAAAGATAAAAGTACATATATTCAAGACTTGACTACGGGTTCACATTTAATTTTAGGCAAACTCCTCCCTGAATTTGCGAATAACATCATAACCTTAACCGAGGATAATCTTGAAGTTATCTTGACCTGGGAACGGAGACAGCATTATTTAGAACGCCATTACGAAATGTTCTGGCATGAAAACCTTCTTATAGAAACTGTCTTATCGCCAGACATTGTTCAGAGAAACAGCAAGGATAAGGATATTGCCTTGTTTTTCAAGAAAATAGACGAGGAACACTATCTACGGGCGACGATTCTATTAAACACTGCCAAGGAAAAAGATAAAAAGCATTCTGTCTTGTCTTATCGCATTGCGGGGAAAATGGAAGTAGAACGAGGGAAATTAAGGGAGGTGTATCGTAGATGATTAAAATCTCCAAGATAATTTATGATTACATTTTTGAGCATCCGCAAAGCAGTATCCTGCAATTAATCGAAGAACCTTATCCCATCGAGGAAAGGAGATGGGTTATTACAGAGGAGTTAAATCTGCCTTACATTGAAGGTTTGCTGGTGGGCATAGATAAACAAAGCCGCGTGCGAGGATTTGAGATAGAAGCTTTTCCTCTTTTGTTCAAAGACATTCTAAATCAACTAAAATCGCATCCTTTGCCCTATCGCTTTTTAGTTCCAGAGTTAAGGATTACCGATGCCTCGCTTACCCAACTCCTTCAAGCTTGCTACGCCTGTTACGTTGAACCAGAAACAAAAACTGAAACCATAGAGAAATACAAAATTCAGTTGTTGTCATTAATTGATGGACTTTCCGAATGGCATATTCGTGAACTTTTGGACTACGCTGAATTTTTAAGAGAGAAAGAGTCCATTCTTGCCCCCCGAAGCTGAAATTTCGGTTGAGACAAGGGCAAAGGACGCGCTTCTGTCCCTGGCCAAATCCTTTTTTGTTAAAAAAATGTTTTGACAAATAGGTTTTTTATGATGAAGGAAAGCATATAGGCCCAGATCAGGATATAAAATGGGAAACTCCTTTCATAATAGATGATGCAAGTCTACCAGTATGGATAGAGAACTATGCAGGCAACTGGGGGATTAACTGCGCTATAGACAAGCCAGTTTTAAATGGTTTCAGTGGCCCTCAAGGTCCGGCATTTCAGGGTGATAAATGGGAACATCCTGTTACATGGGCTCCTCCTCCAGAAACTGCTGTCGCTATAGCACCACTTGCAGTTGCATTTGGGAATGTGCCTGTTAAGAATATACTCTCACAAAATTATCCCAACCCCTTCAACCCTGACACCTGGATTCCCTTCGAGCTTGCTCAAGATGCGAACGTCGCAATCAACATATACAACGCAAAAGGACAGCTCATCCGCGTCTTGAATCTTGGGAAGCAAAAGGCTGGAGTTTATGTAACGAAATATAAGGCGGCATACTGGGATGGGAGAGATAACGCAGGTGAAAAAGTTGCCAGTGGTATCTACTTCTACACGTTACGAGCAGGTAATTTTAGAGCAACTCGCAAAATGGTTATTCTAAAATAACCTGAGTTGCTTTGAGAGAGTAAAAGGAAATTCAACTTATGTCACACGACCTGTACACGAGTGTAAGTGAACAAGCAAAGGCAAGCAAACATCGCCTCGACGATGCACACGCTTTGTTCAACGCCGTCCGGTGGCGTGGCGCGATGTATATGGCTGGTTATGCGGTTGAATGTCTTCTCAAAGCAAAACTCATGCGGATATACGATTGTTGGAATCTTCGCGAGCTTGAGGAGGAATTGCAGCATCGTGGCATGCTTGCTCGACATGCAACTGTTTTCACACATCATCTGGAGTTATTGCTGCGACTCACGCAAGGTTTTGAACGGCTCCGGCAAAACCAAAGGCTTTGGCCCCAATTCAACATTGTCAACCGTTGGATGCCCGCCTGGCGATACACAGCGGATTTGTCGAATCGCCAGGACGCGGAAGATTTCTTGGAGGCGGTTGACAATCTCATGCGTTGGATCGAAAATAACGTGTAAGGAGTAACAAGGTATGGCAGACGAACAACTTAAGAAAAAAGTCTACGAAGTTCTGAAAAAGGGCTATTTTAGTGGGCCAGACGATGCTGTTGATGTCTCTGATGGCCCAGAAGATAGTATCCATCTGGTCATCGTTAGTCGTAAGTTCGATGGTAGGCGGTTGAAAGAAAAGAGTGATTTAATTTGGTCCCAATTAATGCAGCAGCTAGCCACAGATGAATGGGGAAAGGTTTCTTTATCAATTGGCGCAAGCCCAGAAGAAATAAAAGCGACCTAACCAAGCGTTGCCTCTGATGGAGGCAAACTATGATTTTGCGCGCACCAAATTGCCCCTGCGCCCGGTCAACCGTGTAGCGGACGCTTTCTGTCTCGTCCCTTAGTGGCAGTCCTCTGTTTTACTACGTTAAATGATTTTTTCAGCAGATACTAATTAACGAACGTGGATGCTACGGTATTTAAAATGAAACCTGTCCGCGTTCGTTCATAGAGTCCGTGGTATCTAAATTAGTGTGATAAAATGACAAACATAGGTGACTTATCTCTTATTCTTACAATTTTTGCATCTCTATGGGCAATTTGCACCCTTGCCTACGGCTTGAAAAAACGTTCCAAAGATTTCATAGATAGCGGCAGGCGCGGAGTTAATTGCGCTTTTTTCTTAGTGACTTTGGCATCGGTAATGTTAGTTTATGGATTTGTTACGCGGGATTTTTCGATTAAGTATGTTGCAGACCATTCCAGCCGTGACTTGCCTCTCTTTTATACCATCTCTGCTTTTTGGGCCGGACAGGAGGGTTCGCTTCTGTTCTGGCTTTGGTTGCTATCTATTTTGGGCGCTATAATAGTGTGGCGAAATAAAAAGGACGAACTGGCGAATTATGCGCTTCTGACAATTGCAGGCACAGAACTCTTTTTGGCGCTTTTTGTTATGCTCTGGAGCAATCCATTCACGCGATTCATCTATCAAAGCCCCCCAGAAGATGGAATGGGGTTAAACCCATTGTTACAAAATTTCTACATGATATTTCACCCGCCAACTTTGTTCGTCGGTTTTGCAGGTTTTACCGTTCCTTTTGCTTACGCGCTTGGAGCCTTGATATCGGGCAAACATGGCAATTCATGGATTCCACATTCTCGCCCCTGGACTATCTTTTCCTGGGCCTTTCTCACTCTTGGAATTGTCCTCGGTGCCAAATGGGCTTATGTGGAACTTGGTTGGGGGGGATATTGGGCCTGGGATCCAATCGAAAATGCCTCACTATTTCCCTGGCTTACTGCGACAGCATTCTTGCATTCCGTGATGATTCAGGAAAGACGCAATATGCTGAAAATCTGGAATATTGCGTTGATTACGCTGACCTTCGAACTATGTTTGTTTGGAACGTTCCTGACTCGAAGCGGTATTTTATCTTCGGTTCACGCATTCGCCGCTTCGAAAACTCCCTTCCTTTTTATCGGTTTTATTTTTATCTCTTCCCTTACAATAGTTGGATTCTCCATCCTTCGGAAGGAACAATTGAAGAGTGCGGGTAGATTTGGTACGTTGCTTTCCCGAGAAAGCTCCTTCTTGATAAACGGTCTGCTTCTGTTAGGATTGACTTTCGCGACTTTGTGGGGTACGATGTATCCTATAATATCGGAAATTTTCATCGGCAAAAAAATTACCGTAGGCGAGTCATTCTTTAACTTAGTCAATAGACCCATTGGCTTGCTACTTTTAATTCTCACGGGAATTTGCCCGCTTATTTCATGGAGAAAGGCAACGGTAAAAAATTTCACGAAAAATTTTGTGATACCACTCATTGTGGCATTCTTGGGAACAATAGCTTCCTACCTCTTTTATCGAAATCTTGGCATATATTCACTGTTTTGTATTTTTGCCTCAATTTTCGTGGTGATAACGATTCTGATGGAGTTGTATCGCGGCACACGCGCACGTGCAAAACGCGAAGGCGCGAATCTCTTCCACGCGTTTTGGGGGCTTGTATGGCGCAATAAACGCAGATATGGCGGATATGTTGTGCATATTGGCATGGTGCTGGTATTTATTGGCATTATGGGTTCTACAGGATTTAAGACGAAGTCTGAACAAAGTCTTGCTCAAGGGGAATCGTTTCGGATTGGAAGCTACAATGTTGCGTACACAGAACGTTTCAGTAAACCGAAGCGGAACGCGAATCTTGAGGGCGTGAAATTGGTTGTAACAAACGCCGGAGAAAATGTAGCGACTTTAATGCCCGCTTTGGCTTTCTATCCGCAACAACATCAGCAGCCGACTTCTGAATTGGATATATATTCAACTTTCTCTCAAGACCTATACGCTTCTTTGAGCGAGATAGCAAACGATGGACGTGTGGCAGTGACGTTTTATATCACCCCATTAGTGGGTTTCATCTGGCTTGGATGCTGGATAATGCTTGCTGGAGTTATTATTGCGGTGATACATAGGAACCGAGTTTTTCCCCAAAACTCGGTTTCTGATTAGGAGAGATAATAAATGGCATCGGCATTTATATTTTTATTACTTGGGCTTTCTATTATTGCTTACATCAGTTATCCATTGCTGCGAAAATCTCAGAAGCGGTTGGAATATGTATCCGATAAAAGTAAAATTGAGTTAGCTGAAGAGCGTGACCGAGTTTATAGGGGCCTTGAAGATTTGGCCCTTGAACACGAATGTGGCAAAATCTCAGACGAGGACTATCAACAACTACGCCAGGAACTTCTTGCGAAAGTTGAATCGGACTCGGCGGCTTCAAAACCGATAAGCAAGTCACGAAGTACAACGCCAGAACAGCAATTAAAGGATAGCGTTGAAGCAGAAATAGCGAAATATAAATCTCAAAAACGGAGAACAAACAATAAAAGTAGAATCTGAATTGAACTAAAGTTTAGTCAATTTGCCTACGAGTTTATGGTAATGGGAGGGAATTGTATGGCTGAAATAGTTTTAGAAACACAAGAACAGCAACTTGTCTTATTGTACCGTAAATTACCGGAAGGAAAAAAGCGAGAGGCTTTAGACTTCTTTTTCGACTTAGTTGAGAAGGAAGCCGATGAGGTATCTCCTTCTCAGGAAGCCAAAGCCGCTTTGTTAGAACTTTGCAAAGGATTAGGAGAAGGACCAGAGGATTTGGCTTCAAATCATGATTATTACTTGTATGGCGCCAGGAAAAGAAAATGAAACGAATATTCGTAGACAGTTGGGGTTGGTGTGCAATGGTGAATAGAAGGGAAGAATATCACGAATTGGTACAAGATTTGATTGCCGAATTAGTAGCAGAATCGGCGAAATTGTACACTACAAATTTCATTATTGATGAAACTTATACGTTAATCCGAACTCGCGTTCATCATCGCGCCGCTGTTGAATTTCATAGAAAACTACAGATTATGATTAATGGGAAGCTACTTGAGGTTATCTATCTGACGCCTGAAGTCGAACAAGACGCATGGACAATCTTTGAACGCTACGATGATAAAGATTTCTCTTTTACTTTATTCCTTTTATTTCTTTTGATCAAACTTTTCTTTCTAAAAGAAAAGTTTGGTTACCGATTGTACTTCCTTTGTGGTAATGAAGCAACAACGCATTGTATCGGTAATCACAGATGACCATCATTTCAAGCACATGGGATTTGACATTTTACCATAGGGTCTGAAGAAATTGGAGGTTAAGATGTTGTTTAAAGAAAGAATACTATCGCAATTTTTTATCATAATTGGGATGATGTTTTTGGGATGTATTATCTCTTATGCAATGCCAGAAAGTCTGGAGAACAACCCTCTAACCTCCTCTATTAAGGGGGAACAGGTTACTGGACGAATTAAGGGAACAGTCAAAAATATTACTCTAAACCAGGTTGTCCCCAATCAGGAAGTGCTTCTATATGTTTATCAAAACCAAAGCGACGTGGGTAAGAAAAGTGTAACGAGCGATGACACAGGTTCTTTTACTTTCTCCGAATTGGAAATAGACCCTACGATATCCTATAAACTTGCAGCCTTGTATCAAGATGTAGAATATGCCACCAGGCTTATAAATCTTGCGAAAGAGTCTGAACAAACCGTCGAGCTCAATGTCTTTTCCGTTTCAGACGATGATGCTAAAATTCAGGCAGCAGCTTACCATCTCATTCTTGAACCGATGGACGATGGGCTTTATGTGACTGAATATATTATCATAGCAAACTCAGGAAATACCAGTTTTTTGAAATCTTCGGGTAAGAAAAATAAAGTGGGTTTTAGACTTGAACTACCGAAGGGATACCGTAATATCAACTTTCAGCAGGGGTTCATGGAGTGTTGTGTATCCGCCGAGGAAAATGCTATCTTATACAGCCACGCGACGCAGCCTGGTATGACGACGTTCATATTTAGCTACCAGATGGCACCACAAAAGAAAATTGACCTCTCACACCAGTTACCCTTCAACACGGGTAAGTTGTTTGCGCTAGTATCGGGCGCGCAGTTCAAATTGACCTCAACGGTGTTGAAAAATACTAATGAACAGACCAAAATGCAAGAAAAAACCTATTCGAGGTATGCGGCGAGCAATCTCAGCAAGGGACAAACGGTAGACTTACAGCTTGAGTTGCCATACAGCAAAGGATTCAGTCCGATATGGTTCGTTGGGATAATTGTCATCGTGGGATTATCCGCCGTTCTGGTAATCCGAAATATAAACGCCCGGAAGCGTAATTTATTGGAATCTGAAGAGATTACATCCAAAGGAATGAAGAGATATGGCTCGCCTTCTCAGGCAGGAAACGAGGAAGATTTAGAAAATTTGAAGGCGGGGTATTTGGAACTAATTAGCAGATTAGATGAGATGTATGAAGCCGGCGAAATTTCGCAATATGCTCATCATATCCTCAGAGAGGAACAGAAGGCAAAATTGAGTGAAGTAATCGCTCAAATCGGGAAAATACCATAGAAACCGAGTTTCTCGGAGAAACTCGGTTTCTAATATTTGCAGAACCCCCATACAAATCAACTTAAGCGCCATTCGCCAATTCCCCGCCCTTGACGGGAGGGGTGTAGGGGAGGGTGATAAATAAGGAAGCGAGAAAGTTGCTTTCTTGTTTTCTCCTTTCACCCCCACCTACCTCACCCCCGGCCCCTCTCCAATAAATGGAGACCCCACCCCGCCCTCCCCCGTCAAGGGGGAGGAATAGCGTCACGACTGTGAAGATTGTCTTAAGTTAATCCGTATGCTAATATTTGCAGAACCCTTAATCATCAGAGCCCTTTACTGCCACGACTTCCTTGACTTCAGGAATTTTTGACTTCAATATCCGTTCGATGCCCATCCTTATTGTCATCTCTGACATCGGACAGCCAGCGCAAGCGCCCTTGAGTTTTAACTTCACAATACCGTCATCTGTGACATCCACGAGTTCGGCATCTCCTCTATGGTTTTTTAGAGCGGGTCTAATCTCTTCCAGGACTTTCTCAACCGCTTCTCTCAAAAGTTTCACCTCCAATAAAAAACTTACTCAAAATTATCTATCTTTGATAAGAATAAACTATTCTGTTAAACCTACATAACAATTTAGACTTCTTATAACTCACTGGGAAATTTGAATCCTCTTTAGTTCTTAAAGTCATAACTTTTGCCTTGAGTGACCTAACTGACCCTATTATCCATCCTTTAGTTCGATGTTTCGCTTTTACCAAATCATAATGCCTGAAGCCTAATTTCTCCTCTGATTGCTTAGTCGGGTTATCTTCCCATACTTTTGCTCTTTTTTGGCAAAATTGTATATTCCAAAGAAGCAATCTTCGGCATATAATTTCTTGTAACCATTGCAATAGCATCCGAAGTATGACTTTTCTCTATCCCAATCTTTTCCCGCCTTATGTTATTGAGCACGTAAGGAAAAATGCGAATCGTGATTCTCTTTCGCATAGGTCGCTTAAATTCAACATATTCGACATCCTCAAATTCATCCCAATAGTCAGCGAAACTATGTGTCGCGAAAAATTCTGCGAATTCCTCATCGGTCTCAAAATCGGGAAGTTTCTCCTTTTTCATTTTTTACCTCCTCTGACGAAATCGTCTTTTTTCTCTTGAGTCCATCTCTCTAGCGGAAATAAGAGATGCCCCCAAGGCTTGCTCTGGCACGTGCCTGAAGATGGCATCAATAAGCGCAGCCACTTTTACATTACGCTGCTGAACAAGCTTCTCTATTTCCTCATCAGGGAGATATACTCCAAGGTCTTCTTCAATATAAATGAAGAATTCAGGGTCAATGAGATATGGGTCATGATTTCGTCCGAACTCTCTAAATGTTGTGCCTGGTGAGATTTTCCTCGGAAACTTCCAAAAAATCTCTTTCAATTTTTTCAAGATATATGTCTCGATATCTTTTTTTGACATCACATAATCGGGCTTGTTCATTTTTCCCCCGCAAGCTTCAAGGTCTCCTCATAGGTCTCCTCATCTATACCTACGCCTTGCCGCTGCATTTCATCCATCACTGCTTGAACACGGTCTAAAAATCCTTTTTTTTGGGCTTGGAGTAAGATGTCTAAAACCGTAATAGTGGGAATCTTTTCCGCTTCCGCTTGTTTTATAAGCTGTCTATCATTGGTTAAAATCACATCGGCTTTTTTCTCTTTTGCGAGAATGATGACTTCCGCATCTGCTTGACCTAAACGTTCACGAATGGGTAACACCGCCGAGGGATTTTTGACTGTTTCTCGTTTGAAAATGCGTCCTAAAGAAACTTCTTTCGCCCCCGGTCTGCCTTCTATAGCGATTTCTTTGTAGACTCCATCTGGAATGACAACCTGACCAAACAGATTCTCAAATAGATGAAGTTTATTCACGCGGGCTAAGGCAATGATAGGACTTGAATCAGAGACGACCGTCATAAGATTCTAAACTCCTTTCTTGGAAAAGAGCTCTTCGGCGTTCTTGTGAGTTTTTTTCATCATCTCCGACGTGAGATTTATAAGAGGCACTCCTTCCTCGTGCATTAGGTCAAGAAAATCTTGGTACTGCATGCCCAAAAGCTCAGCGCCTCGAGAGGAGGTGATTTCTCCTTCCCGCACAAGCGAAAGCACCTTCTCATTGGTGAGCTGCTTTTTTAAAATAAAAACTGCCTTCACGGGTTTTAAGAGAATCCCTTGTTCGCTGGTTTCAACCTCAACGTAGTCGCCTTCTTCAAGACCGACCTCTTTCCCAAGTTTTTTAGGGATGGTGACTTGATAGCTTCTTCTTACTTTGACCAACGCCATAGTCTCTCCCTCTCCTCTGTGATTTTGTTGAAAGTGATTTTTCAAAGTCATAATGTATGAATTGTGATTACTTTAATTCTAACTTTTCTCTCTTAATTTGTCAATCTCTTTTTCTTCTTGATTACTGCATTGTTAAATATGACAAAAATGTCGTTTTATGGGAGGGCGAGTCTCCTTAGACCTTCAGGGTTTCCTAAAACCCCGAAGGTCTAAAGGAAAGCTCTATCTATGAAGCGACGTCGCGGCTCCGATAGGATAAATCAAGCAATTCAACTGTGTGCATCACCCGCATGTTCAGTTTATGTTGCTTGACCCCAAGACCGATTTGGATAAGGCAACCGGGATTTCCCGCGACCACTATTTCCGCATTGGTCTCAGCGATGTTCTTTATTTTATTCTCCAATAACTGCATGGATATCTCCGGTTGAAGAACGTTGTAAACTCCAGCGCTGCCGCAGCATCGGTCTGATTCCTTCAGTTCGACCAGTTCTAACCCCGGAATCGATTGTAACAGCATGCGCGGCTGTTGTTTGACTTTTTGCCCATGCAACAGATGGCAAGGGTCATCGTAAGTCACTCTGTGGGCAATTCTACCTTGCGGCGGCTTTATCTGTATTGCCCCAAGAAATTCACTAATATCCTTCACCTTCTGGCTGAAGTTTTTAGCTTTTTCTGCATATTCTGGGTCATCTGCCAGCAAGTAAGAATATTCTTTCAATGCCGCGCCGCAACCTGCGCAATTGACGATGATAGCCTCTACGTCAATTTTCTCGAAGAGGTCGATATTCTGGCGCGCGAGTCTGAGCGCAGGTTCTTTTATGCCGCTAAGAGTATGGAGCGCGCCGCAGCATTGCTGTTTGCGCGGAGTAATGACCTCGCAACCGTTTTCTGCCAGCACGCGTGCAGTGGCAAGATTGACCGAGGGGAACAGATGAATCATCATGCAACCGGGGAAAAAACCCACCCGATGTTTCGTTTCGCCCTTGGCGTGAGTTACCTTTTTGAGGGAATATTTCGTCACGGGAGATGGAAGATTGGGTAACATCTTCTCTGATTCCCCCATTCGTCCCATCAATTTCATGATTCCCAAATGACTTGCGAGCCAACGAATGCCGAGACGTTGGTATAACCAAATCATCCAGAAAGTAAATCCGAGCAGTTTCTGATTTGGGAATAGCTTTTTAAAAACCAAATTCTGGAGGATACGCTGGGACAGCGGACGTTTGAAATTTTTCTCGAATACTTCCCGCGCTTCCTCAATCAGCCTGCCGTAGTGAATCCCAGAGGGACAGGCGGTTTCACACGCTCGACAAACTAAACAGCGATAGATGTGTTTAGCGAATTTTTCATCAACGGGCAATCGCCCATCGACAAGCGCGCGCATAATGTAAATCCGTCCTCGAGGCGAGTCCATCTCGGTACATAATTCCCGATATGTGGGACAACTTGGCAAACACAATCCACAATGAGCGCAGGCTAACAACATTTCATCATCTATTGCCTCGATAGCTTTGATTTCCTTTTTTTCAATAGCCTTGATTTCCTCTTTTTGAGTTTCCTTTAGCATTTTATTCTGTATCTTGACCTCGTTATTTTAAAATTTGCTCTGAGAGTCAGATTTCCGAAGTTTTTGAGACTCTGGAAATCTATTTTCCCTAAGCAGTTTTGAGATAAAATGACTTGTTGCTTTTATAATTCCACATAAAAGCAACAAAAAATTTGAAACATGCTATAGAAAAGCTGGTTTTCACGCTCCGAAAGATTCCCATAGCTAAAAGTTAGCATCCACCACCTTCACCACAATCCGCTTATCGCCCACCCAAAGTTCGTTGCCCTGTGCCCGGATTTGGTCAGACGGTTCAAACTGGGCTTGTCCGTTGACCAGGCACAGCGTCACCTCGATAGTTTCCGGCTCACGGCGGGCGGCGCTTGAGAACTGTGACAAGGCGAATTCGGTTGCGGCTTTGAAGTCGGGCGGTTTGCGCTCCAGCCCCAAACGCTTGCGCTCTGCTTCCGCTTCCTCAACTAACTGGCGAAGGCTAGTGTCATCTTTCGTCATATACCGTTTTGATTGCTTCATGGTTTGAAAATCACCTCCAGGTTCCCGTCAATCTGCCCTATGTAGAAAGCCAAACCGTAGCGTCTACACATACCAACATTGGCAAGTACCAATGTTAGGTCAAAATTCTTTATCGCCTTTACAAACCGGGTTTGGGGCGCTTAAAAACCCACAACTCTGAAGTTGTGTAGCCAGGAGCCTCGGCTGGGGAATCCGAGCGAGGCACTATAGCCACTAACTCCCAGCCTTCATTCCCAAGACTAGTTAAGTATTCCTTTATATCAGTATCCCATTGCGGACCCATTAGCCCACTCATCACAGGTCGATGTTGCACTAAAGCTTTATATTCCCACTTTGGCATCTTTACCTCCTTAGAGTCAAAAAGAATGTTCAGATTAAACTCAAATCTCTCCGCTATACATTAAGCAGCATTTCTTTGATGTTCTTACCACAACTTTTTTCCATTGGGATGCGGCGAATTTCACGTTTTCGATATCGGGTTCGCTTTTCTGCTCTACGACTGAATTTGCCGCAACCTGATTTCTTAGCTTGACGCGTATGGGGCAATGCCCACCTTAGTTACTACCCCCGTTTAGGGTGGCGTCCATCTTCCATCCACATCTGGCGTAGTTCCACGATGAGTTCGTCGTTCATGCGCAGAGCTTCAACAGTAGCGCGTCCGCAGGCGGTCAAACCAATGACGTGTGTGCCGTCCTCACTCCAGGCAAAATGCCGCTTCCACCTCTGTCGCTTTGGATGAAAGAGCGGCGCCCGCCGCCGCGTGGAAGGGTCAATTCCGTCGGTTTGGTCATGCTTGTAACTATTGCAGCGCCGGCAGATGAGGCAGAGATTATCGAGCATGGTAGCACCTCCCGCCGCTTCAGGGATAACGTGGTCTATTTCGAGCCGCATACCGACCAACCGCTCTGGGGTGTGGCAGTAAGCGCAGTGCGGCAGCGACTCAGCCCGAACTTGTTTCCGCATACCTTTAGGCACGCCCTTTTTTCTCATCACACTGCCCTCTAGCGGTTCCGCTTAGTACGACGCTCTTCAAGAAGTCGTTGCGCCCGCACCTTCATCGCCGAAATTCTCAGAAATTCTTCACCCAATCCTTCGAGTTCACTGCGTTCTGCTACCGTCAGGCGTCCTTGCGCTTCCTCACGCATCAGCGCACCCCAGCGCCGCTCAAGACATTTTGGCATGAAGGCTTGCGCCTGTGCTTCTAATTCCTCGTCGCTCAATTTCTCAAGCGCTTTCAGTTCTTTAGCGTAGCGTTTGCTTAACGATAGGCGCGGCGAAGGCTCCAATTGCTCCAACGCTACTTTGACTCGAATGAGGGCTTCTCCCAGTGTAAGCGCCTTTCTGTCGCCTTCTTCTAAGCCGTGCACGCGGTAACCATCTGCAGTATGTTGAATCGTCAATTGCAGTATTCCCATTCTCCTTCATCTCCTGTTTTGCCGACATCTCGTTTTAAACCTCAACTTTTCCTTCCTTTTCCTGCGTTCCTTCCGTGATAATATTATGCTTTATGGAGAATTAGTCTTAGATTTCTACTTCCCCTGTTTGATTTTATTCAACTGATTTTTCAATAATTTACGTTTCAAACGACTGAAATGGTCAATCAAAAGAATGCCATCCAAATGTTCGATTTCATGTTGAAGCGCTCGCGACATTAAATCTTCCCCTTCAACTTTAACTATCTGCCCTGTTTCATCCAATCCTTCAACGACTACTTCAGCAGGTCGCTTAACTTCTTCTCTGATATCAGGAAAACTCAAGCATCCTTCTTCTAATACCACTTCACCCTTCTGGCTAACAATGGTTGGATTGATTAAAATTGTCGGCTTATGCGAACCATCGTCAGGTTCAATATCGATTACAATAATCCTTTTGCTTATACCAACTTGCGGAGCAGCCAAACCAACTCCTCGGTATGCATACATAGTTTCCAGCATATCTTGTGCTAATTGCCTTTCCGCATCTGTAATTTTTTCAACAGGAAGAGCGCATTCCCGCAAGACACTATCGCCATACAATCTGATTTCCAAAATCGCCATGTCTATCGTCCAAGACGCCTCCGAACTCTGCCAGAGATAAATTATGCGTCGTGGCTTATCACCCCCCAAAAGTAGTGCTTAATTATACCAAAAAAAGTTTTTTAAATCAAGTAAAATCTCCAAACTTTTCTTTTAAAAAAGAAAAGTTCCATCATAAGAAACACTGAGGAATTTCTATTTATAAATTTATGTAAAAAACATAAATGGCAAGAGGGCAAAATGGCAAAGCGGCTAAACAGCAATTACCTCCTTGCCGTCTTGCCATCTTGCCTCTTGGCCCTTCGTTAAATTTTACCCTTGACGCTATCCGTTAAATTAGATATACTTTTGAATAAATGAACCCAAAATCAGTTCGTAAAATTGCATTAGAAATACTTTTGAGTTGGGAAGAGAGAAAATCAGATGTCAGTAGTCTTTTAGATAGAGCTATTCGTGAGGAGCAAATTCAGGATATTGATAAAGCGTTGCTGACCGAATTAGTTTACGGTGTGTTGCGTTGGCGTGGCAGGTTGGATTATATCATAAAAATGTTTGTACATTCAAGACACAATCTTGATGATGTAACCTTGAATATTCTTCGTCTCGGCGCGTATCAATTGATAATCACGGACAAAATTCCGCCTTACGCCGCTATCAACGAATCAGTCGAATTGGCGAAACCCAAGTGTGGTAGAAAAAATTTGGTCAATGCTGTTCTACGGGCAAGTCAACGAAATCAAACGGAGATTGAGTATCCAAACAAGGATGAAAACCCAATTCAGTATTTATCTTTAAGATATTCATATCCCGAATGGATGGTCGCAAGGTGGATTAAACAGCATGGTGTTGATTGGACTGCTGCATTTTGCGAAGCGAGCAATCAAGTCGCTCCTTTGTGCGTGAGAACGAATACGCTACTGACAAACCGCGATGCTTTGGCTGAACTTCTGAAGCAAGAGGGTGTTGAGGTCGATTATAGCGTTATTGTGCCGGAAGGTTTACGATTGAGAAAATATCCGACATTGACTCAACTTTCCGCGTACAAGCGCGGTTGGTTTTCGGTTCAAGATGAAAGTTCGATGCTAACATCGTATATCCTTGACCCTCAACCAGAGGAATTCATCATAGATGTATGCGCTGCCCCAGGTGGCAAAACTACGCACATCGCTCAAATTATGCAAAATCGGGGCAAAATTGTTGCTTTCGATATCTCAGAATCTAAACTTTCGCTCATAAAAGAAAATTGCCAGCGTTTAGGAGTAGAAATCGTAACACCAATGAAAGTTGACGCTTCTGTTATTCACAACCCTTTCATAAACAAGGCAGACCGTGTATTAGCTGATGTCCCCTGTTCCAATTTAGGAATCTTACGCCGCCATCCGGAGATTCGCTGGCGGAAAACAGAATCTCAGATTATTGCGCTTTCTGAACTACAATATAAAATTCTTAAAAGCGCTTCAAACTACCTCAAGCCAAATGGTATTTTAGTTTACAGCACTTGCAGCACTGAGCCGGAGGAAAATGAGCAGGTTGTAATGAGATTTTTATCCGAACATCCCAACTTTGAGATTGAAAACGTCGTTCCCTTTCTCCCCATTTTCAACGGGAGGCGTTCAGAAAATTTGGAATCTGAGACAGGTTACATGCAAACGTATCCTCACTTGCACGATATGGATGGATTTTTTGTAGCGAGAATGAAGCGTAGTGGATAAAAATTATGGAGTCTCAAAATAGTTCAATAGAGGAATTAGAAATATTGGTTGTTTCCAGAGCTCGGGAAATAGGAATTGGTGTTGAAACCGATGTTATTTATAAACATGATGGAGACTGGTTAGGAATTTTATGTATAGGTTTTGAATATCCGGATAATCCTTGGGCTCCGGGAAGACCATTAATCGGAATTGACAGGGGTATATTAAACCCAGACGAACTCTTTGGCATGGAGAGCCAACTCGCTGAATTAAAGTTGATGGACAGAATTGATGCGGTTCTGGCACATGAATACACAGAACTCACCTTAAGTGGCCCAAACTTTCATGAAGCGGCTATTTGGGGAGCGCCGAAAACAACTCTAAGAATTAGCAAATCTGCCAGGGATTACTTGCAGAGTATTGCGATAGGTAGTTTGCTCTGAGTTTTCAGAGGAGGTTATATGTCGTTATGATTCACAAACTTATACTTGGCAACTTCAATTCATCAAGCAAACAAATATGGGAAATTTCCCAGAGTATGAAGAAAAATCCTGTTGTAAAAGAAAAAGTGCGCCAAATTCTATCCGAAAATGGAGATGTTAAAACAAACCAAAATGGAGAATTTTATTGGGTGGAGATGGGAGAGCCTATTGAGATTGAAATCCGTGAATTCATTGCGATTCCTTTTATCAAAGGAAATATTCGTTTTAAGAAAAGTCTTGAACTCGCTTTATTTCTTTCAGAGCGACTGGGACTAACTATTCTATTGTCGCCGTCAAAGGTTCTCACGAAGGATGATATAACGCACGTGAAACGTGATGCGTGAAACGTGAAGGGTGAATTGTATATCACGCTTCACGTTTCACGTTTCACAATGTGAGCATAACTTCATCCCCCGACGATGTCGGGGTTGTGCGGAAAACTATAAGATGGGAGAAAACACCAATGGCACGAACATACCCTTTACAAAAGACACGCAACATAGGTATCATCGCGCATATTGACGCAGGAAAAACGACTGTTACGGAACGGATTCTTTTTTACACTGGTAAGAAGCACAAACTCGGCGAAGTTGATGAAGGCACCGCTGACATGGATTGGATGGAACAGGAGCGTGAGCGCGGTATCACGATTACTTCCGCCGCCACAACGTGTTATTGGAAAGACTATTGTATCAACATTATAGATACGCCAGGGCATGTTGATTTTACTGCGGAGGTAGAGCGTTCTCTGCGGGTGCTTGATGGCGCAATCGGCGTATTTTGCGCTGTCGGCGGGGTTGAACCGCAGTCAGAAACTGTTTGGCATCAGGCGGATAGATACAAGATTCCACGCATCGCTTTTGTTAATAAAATGGACAGAATAGGGGCAAATTTTTATCGCGTAATCGAAATGATGGAAGAGCATCTGAACACTAAAGCGCTTCCAATTCAGTTGCCAATCGGGGTGGAAGAGAGATTCAACGGCGTCGTTGACCTCATAGAACAGGAAGCGCTATACTGGCACGGAGAGGATTTAGGGCAAACGTACTATAAAGCTGAGATACCAGATAATATGCTAAACGAAGTGGCAGAATATCGCGCGGAACTGCTGGAAGCTATCGCAGCCGAGGATGAGGTATTGCTGGAGAAATACCTGGAAGGCGGAGAAATAGTTCAATCAGATATCCACAGAGCTTTGCGGACAGCGACGCTTAAAGGTATTGTAACGCCGGTGCTATGTGGCGCGGCATTGAAGAACATGGGAGTCCAGCGGCTTTTGGACGCGGTTGTGGAATATCTTCCTGCACCAATTGATGTTCCGCCAATTTCTGGTATCGTCCCCAAAATGGAAATCAAGGATATCCGCGAACCAAAGGACGATGGGCCCTTTTCCGCGTTAGCATTCAAAGTCGCAAGCGACCCGAACGTAGATAAACTCGTGTTTGTACGCATATACTCTGGTACGTTGAACAGAGGCGAAGTGATATACAATGCGACCAGAGCGATTTCCGAACGAGTAACGCGAATTTTTCAGATGCACGCCAACAAACGCCGGACCCAAAATGAAGCATACGCCGGAGATATTGTTGCGTTAGTCGGACTGAAAGACACCACCACTGGCGATACGCTTACGGACAAAGACCATCCAATAATCTTAGAATCTATGAAATTCCCTCAACCAGTGATTTTCGTCGCTATTGAGCCTCGCGCTGAAAGTGAAAGAGATAAACTGGAAGATGCCCTGAGAATTCTCATGAACGAAGACCCTACATTTACTGTTGCTACGGACGAAGATTCAGGGCAACGCATCATCTACGGCATGGGAGAGTTACATCTAGAAATTCTCACCGACCGCATGACCAGAGAATTTAAAGTCAACGCGCGTGTGAGTAAACCGCATGTGTCATACAAAGAAACAATACGCAAATCAGGAATAGCTTCTGGCAAATATATCCGCAAAACCGATGAAATTAGCCTCTACGGGGATGTCACCATACAGTTAGAACCATTGCCCAAAGTGGAACATCTTCCGCCAAGCGGAATTCCGCAAGGCGGAACCGGAGAAGATGGGAGTAATGGATTCCAGTTTGTCAACCGCACTAAAGAGGAAAATGTTCCAGCCAGGTATGTCCCCGCGATTGAACGCGGCATCATCGGAGCTATGGCAAATGGGGTGTTGGGCGGATATCAGATGCAGAATATCAAAGCAACGTTAATCGGGGGCTCTTTTCATGAAACTGATTCATCCGAAGTCGCATTCGAAGCGGCGGCTTCCATTGCTTTCGAGAACGCAGCTAAAGAATGTGAACCAGTTCTTCTGGAACCTATCATGAAAGCGCAGATTATCGTGCCTCGTGAACACATCGGCAACGTCATTGGGGACCTGAACTCACGCCGCGCTCAAATCCATTATGTTGAATCCCGAGGCGCGACGGAAGTGATAGATATCGAAGTACCGCTTGCGGGGATGTTCAAATACGCCACTGACCTTCGTTCAATGACACAGGGACGAGGCACTTATACAATGGAATTCGCCCGCTATGACGAAGTGCCTGACAATGCGCGCGATGAGGTGCTTGACAGAAGATGGATGTACTAAGGAAGTGGAAGGGAAGTAAAGGAAGGAGTTGGAAAAAGAATGAATTGGAAACAGAAAGAATTAGCTCAAGAGTTATTGGAATATGTAAAGAAGAAATTCCCACACATAACCTTCATAGGATACTGGGAAAGACCAGACGGAATGGTTTATATCGAGGTTGCATCTCCTTACGATGATGGTATAGAAATTATCGAATACGCCGGTGAACGAAGCGTGGAGATGTTGATAGACACAGGACAACAAGTGATGATAGCGCCGTATGACAACGCAACAGATATGGCGGAAGTAGCAGTGTGGACTATGCGTCCTGAGTTGGCGGAGAAGAAGTTGTAACCAAACTTTTCTTTTAGATTTGTGAAAAGCATAGAAAGAAAAGTTCCATCACCCCGTTACTCCCTCTAAACTCTGAACCTCATTACAGGAATAAAGGGAGTAACGGGGTCATAAGAAATAATTGGAATAAAAAGTAAAAGACCAGAAACCGAGTTTTTCTCAAAAACTCGGTTTCTATTCTGAGGAGGCAAAATGAGCGTAAAGATAGGAGTAATTGGCGGAAGTGGATTTTATCAGATGGAAGGTCTAATAAACCTTGAAGAAGTTGAAGTCGATACGCCATTCGGTAAGCATAGCGATTTCATAGCCCTTGGAACATTAGAGGATAAACGCGTAGCGTTCTTGCCGCGACATGGCAGAGGACATCGGATTATCCCCTCGGAATTAAATATGCGGGCGAATATCTACGCGCTGAAAATGTTGGGCGTTGAATGGGTAATCTCTGTCAATGCAGTGGGAAGCCTGAAAAAGGAAATAGCCCCACGCAATTTCGTCATTCCCGACCAAATCGTCGATTGGTCGAAAAATCGCATTGATACCTTTTTTGGCGAAGGTTTGGCGGTTCACATCAGCATGGCAGAGCCATTCTGCCCCGTTTTAAGTGAGATTCTATATGATGGCGCTAAAGCAGCAGAGGCGACAGTCCACAAAGGCGGAACATACTTATGCATCCAGGGACCTCAATTTTCCACAAAGGCAGAATCGAATCTATATCGCAGTCTGGGGTTTGATGTCATTGGTATGACAGCCGGCACCGAAGCAAAATTAGCGCGAGAAGCGGAGCTCTGCTATGCGTCCTTATCCTGTTCTACGGATTACGATTGCTGGCATACTGAACATGACAATGTGACTGCTGAAATAATTTTAGCAAATTTATTTGCTAATGTAGATATTGCTAAGAAATCAATCAGAGAAGTGGTTCGCAGAATTCCGGATAAACGTGAAGGTTGTGATTGCCCAAAGGCGTTGGAAAAAGCTTTTGCGACAAATCTTGATTTGGTACCTAAAGAAACAAAAGAAAAACTGAATTTGATTATTGGGAAGTATATCGGTATGCGTGAAACGTGAAATGTGAAACGTGATAAGTGATGAGTGATAAGTGGGTAATGGATTAATGATTGTTGATTGTTGATTGTCGATTGAAAAACTACCAATCAACAATCATCAATCGACAATCGACAATCCACTCATCACTCATCACTTGTCGCCTTAACTCACGCCGCTTGCTGCAGCAGTAAAAAGTTGCTCAATTTGTTCCTGATATTTAGCCTGGGGTTGACTTTTGCCTTTTTCCCAATTGCCAATTGTTTGCGTCGATACGCCGAGTGATTCAGCAAGGTCCTTTTGTGACATCCCCAAAGCCTTTCGCCTGGTACGAATCCTTTCGCTCAGAGAAGTTTCTTCGGTAGATGTCGGTATCGGCGTAGGCGCTTCTTCCTGTGACTTAGAGGTCACTTCTTCAACCGAAGCAGGAGGCGCGACTTCCATTTCCTGTTTCTCTTCAAGCACTTCCTTCCCGTTTTCGATGGAATGTTCCACTTGTTTTTCAACAACGATAGGAATAGGTTTCAGTTCTTGTTCACTCAGAGTTGATACCTCTCCGTCCGAAAGAATTTTAAAGTCATACAAAGCATGGAAGAAAGTAACTACATTTCCGCCTAATGGTAGACTTACTTTAATGTCATAGATACTGAACCAATTCGGCGAGCCAATGATAATTTCTCCTTCGCGAGTGACTAACCGAACTTTCCCCCTTTTCGCCCACGTTTCTTTTACCATATTGTGGTCGATTTGGTATCGTTCTTTACGTTTGATGATAGGCATCAAACCTTGTGAACGAACGCTCTCATCAAAAGAAATGCTCGCTTTAACTTTCTCTGCATTCTCCTGTTTATAGCAGTATTTGATATTATGCTTCTGAATCTTTGTTTTTTCCCCGCCATCAACGACCAGTTCTAAATCATACTTAAACAATTTATCAACTGTGCAGAAGATGGATTCATGATTATACATTTCAAATACCATCGGCGTCTTCTCACGAATTTGCTTGAGCATATAACGGTCACAATACGTCAGCTTTCTCTTTTGTTGCGCTTTCTTCCTGGGTTTCGTTGCCGGTGTAGGTTCCTTTTGAGTTTCCTGAGAAACGGGTTCTTGCGGTTTCACTTCGTGCTTTATCTCTTCAGGAAGTTTTTTCTCCTCGGCAAGAGACGTTTTAACAGGTGGCTTTTGGGCGGGCGCGACTTCTTTCTTCGGCCTTTGTGGTTCTTTCTGCTTTGGCGCCTCTTTCGGAGCAGGTTTCTTTTCAACGAGTTCTTGCGGCTTCACCTCTTGCTTTGTCTTTTCAGCAGGTACTTTTCCTTCGACAAGAGGCGCTTTAACAGTTGGTTTTTGAAGTGGTACGGCTTCCTTAGGCGCGGGAGATGGCTTCTTAACTTCTTTTAACGCAGAAGGTTTTGGAGATGGCTTTGATGGTGCGGGACGAGTTACCTGTTTTTGCACAGATGGTTGCTGTTCTGGCTGTCTTGTTCTGGAACGGATATCAGTAGCAGGAGTCCACACCAACGTATCCCTGGAAACCACTACTTTGCCCTGGCTCAACTTTCGTTGTTCAAAAGGTGTTAACATAAGCTGGATATTTTCAGCTTCCAATCCCTTTTTCCCTCTGGTTACCTCGTATTTCACCCGCTGCCCGGCTTTAATTTCCCCAGCAGATGGGCTTTTTAAGATGTGAAAGAATAAATCTTCTCCCTCATCCTGTGCGATAAATCCATAACCTTTATCCTGGTTATAATATTTGATTTTTCCCGTTGGCATCTAAAACTCCTTTGGAGTAACCCAACTTTTCTTGCAACCTTTTCCGTTAAGAAAGAAAAGGTTGCTCAAAAGAAATAAGAGGAATAAGTAAATATCACCTTGTTCATAACAAGTTAATCAAACTGATTTTACAGTGATATCTAATTTACCATATTTTCGTGGGAAAGTCAACCCCAATCAGTGCATCCCGGAAGGATTAGTTTCCCCAAATTTACAGGTGTCCAAACTGATACTTCACCTGGTTCTTTAAAAAATCCAGAACTTGCTCAAAAGCATTAGCAACTACAGGTTCCTTAATTCCAGCCCCATCAAAACCATGTCCACCGTTTTTAATCGTAATCAATTCGTGTTCCACGCCAACGCGGGCAAGTTCATCCGCCATCATCACGGATTGTTGATATGGTACGTCTGTGTCCCTATCGCCATGAAGCAACAATGTCGGCGGGTATTCCCTGGTAACATTGCGGATTGGGCAGAACGGGTCGAAGGCGCGCGGTTCAGTATCCGGGGCACGCCCCGCCACTTCTTTGGGCCAAAGACCATTTTGCCGGCAGTAAAGGTAAAAGCGGCCCCGATTGTGCTGACCTGTAGCTTCCGAAATTACCGAATCGCCTACGGCTTCGTATGCCTCTTCCTTTGGTACGGGCGGTTGCTGGCAGTAGAATGGGTCAGGTCGGCTATACCAATTTCCTGTAATGTCGCCGTAGCCATAGAACGAAACCAAGGCCTTGGGGCGAGGCGCAACGCAAAACCCGGTCATCAATGCTAAATAGCCTCCCGCGGAATGTCCAATCACTGCTATACGATTTGCATCAATATTAAAAAGTTCAGGCCCCTTTTCACGCACCCATCCATAAGCATCCTGGAGGTCATCGATGATAGCTTTCAGTTTCGTTTCCGGAGCTAAACGATAGTCAATCGAGACCAGTGTATAGCCGGCGCTGACATATAAATTCAAATGTTCGGGATTAATGTTTTCCCGATGACCCACAATTAACGCGCCGCCGTGTATCCACACAATTACCGGGTGTATAACATCATCGGATACCCCATATACATCCGCCTTAATTTCGCAGTTTTCAACAACCTTAAAAGTGTACGTCTGTTTATCAATCTTCATCTATACATCCACCTCCTTCTATTCTCTGAATTTTTTCGGAAAGTCCTAAAATATAAAAATCCTAACTTTCCGATTTTGCAAAAATCCTACCACCCCACCTTTCTCAAATCATAGTCAACAAAGTGGGCATGGTAGATGTAAACCGTATTGCCCTCAGAGGCAATCCGTATAATACGTAAGGTGTAATACGTAAAAGAGTATTTATGTATTACGTTTTACGTTACCCTTTACGTTAGCAAGCTCTGCAAAGAGTTTGCGAAGCCGTTGCTGATTGCGTAAATCAGGAGCATATACATTCCTTTCCCAACTGCTGATAGTTTCCTTTGTCAGACCCAATCGTTCAGCTAAATCTTGTTGCATTAAGCCATAAATCTCACGCTGTTTTTTGATATATGCGCCTGTTATCTTTCTACTCATGCTCTGGTGAATTTGCTGTTGATGTTTATTAAACAGGTCGAACAATTTATTAAAATTGTCAAAAGTCGGTTTCTCTTTGTTTGCCTCCCATAGTCGTACTGTTGAGATATGCACTCCAATTTTACCCGCAAGTTCCTGCTGATACAAACCGAGAGCTTCACGCCTCTGGCGAATATAGCCGCCGCTTATTTTTCCTTTCTCATAAATCACTTTTCGGCGGCACAAATCACTGCAATACTTCCAGGCATCAGAAGGCATTTTTCTGTTACAAACTACACAGCGTTCATAGGAATTGGGATTAATGGTCACAATTTCAGATTGTTCCTGCTTTTTTTCTTCACTTGCCTCGCTTTCAGGCTCATCCAGACCTAACTTAACAGGATGAGGTATTCCTTTGGAGGGATGTCTGAGTTCCCTTAGTACCTTTGATTCTATTTGCCTTATTCTTTCCCGCGATATCCTATGCGCTTTCCCTATTGTTTCCAAAGTTTGTTGTCTATCATATCCTATTCCAAATCTTCGTCGAATAACATCGGCTTCCACTGGCTTGAGAGTTTCCAATGATTTATCGATAAGTTGAGCAAACTGCTCGTTAAAAACTTTTTCCGAGACAATTTCTGCGGGGGTTGCCATTTTATCATCAGGAACTAAATCCGCAATAGTATTAGTTTTATCGTCAGAATCGCCAATCTCTTTATCCAAGGAAATTTCAATCTGCGTCAAAAGGTATAGTTGCTCGATTTTGGCTCTTGACATTCCAGTCGCTTCCACTAATTCGGAGATACTGGGTTCTTGTCCTGTAAATTCGCGGATTCTGTCTCTGGTTCGTAAAAGAGCGTTGACCTGGCTATATAAATATTCCGGTCTTCTTACTGTATATTTGTTCTTGTATAATGCACGGCGAATCGCCTGCTTTATCCAGTGAATAGCGTAAGTTGAAAATTTGAAGCCTCTGGTATAATCAAATTTTTCGATGGCAACTATCAGACCCAAATTTCCCTCCTGAACTAAATCTTCCAAATCTAATCCTCTGCCGCGAAATCTTCTGGCTATACTGATAATAAGCCATTGGTTTGATAGAATAACCCTATCTCGCGCTTCAATCTTTTCGCGCGGTGTACCTCTTGTGAATATTCCAAAGAGGTGTTGTTCCTGCTCACGATTCAGAGGAGAATAGGGTGAAATTTGTCTAAGATAGGTTTTAAATCCGTTATATTCATCCCATGAAGACGAAGCCTTCGTAACTTCATAATAATCGTAGTCATGAGCCAATAGCAATTCAATATTGTCTTTTGACTCGAACTCTTGTTCACTTTCAGCCATCTCTATTAATTCATTTAACATCAATAAACCACCGGCGGTGTTAGCCGCTAATCCTTTGTAGCCGAACTCGCATAGAGTTCGGGCCTGTAGCCCCCGAATTCTTGCGAATTCGGCTACAACCTACTACGAATCAAATTTACCGTATTCTTCAACCAATTCCATAACTCGGCAATATTGCTGAAAACTCACATTGTCAGGCACTGAGTGGTCGGAATGGTAGATATATCCGCCACCACGTTTGACATCGGGCAGTTTTGTCGATATCTCTCGAACAATGTCGTCGGGGTCGGGAGAAGCCATCATTCGGACGTCGATTCCACCCATGAAGGATAAAACATCCCCATATTGCTTTTTCAGTTCTAACATATCATTCCCTGCTTTGACTTCGAGGGGCTGAATGCAATCGAAACCCGCTTCGATAAATAATGGGAAAAATTCAGTCACATAGCCGCAACTATGCAGTAACATCGGGATGCCACGACTCTTAAAACAGTCACAAATCAACTTGTGGGCTGGCATCAGTAGTTCGCAGTACATCGCAGGTGAAAAGAAGCCTTTGTGTTTGAAGCCTAAATCGTCAAATATCCAGCCGGCATGAAATTCGCATCCTCGCCCCATCATTTCCTCTGCGATGTCAACGCATAATTGCGCATCGGTCATGAACATATCTTTGACCCAGGCAGGGTCATCAATCATAGCCATCAATGTTCGTTCAGGCTCAACCATATTGCATATTTTCGTAAAGCCAGGCCCAAAATTCATCGTACAGAAATACCCTGCTTCGCATGCTTCGCGATTCGCCTTCAATTGATTCTCCCAATCCACCCTGGATTCGTTCATTGCCATCCGAGGCTTATGTTCCTCCCAGATAGCCTTCGTCGTAATGGAAAAATCGATTAATTCAGGTGTAGTAGTTCTGCCTTTCCAATTTCTTTGCGTGGCGCCGTCCTGCGTGGTCGCAATAACGTATTCGTCGGTTTCTTCGATTACTTTCGTCGGTAATTGCAAAGAATTATTGCCTCCAAAACCACGAAATTCATAACCAAAATAGCTGGTAGGAGATTGTCCTTGGGGAAGCCCCTCTTTATGCCATTGAGCCACTGTGGTTCCCCACGGGCTATCATGGATGGCGACTCGGTCAGCCTCCTTATGTTGCAAAGCCAAACATACACGTTCTCTTGATGTCATGGTTTCCTCCATAAGATTTTTTACGTATACCTATATTTCGTCCAATAAACCCAAATTTTATACGGTTTTAAAATGGCTCTAAAATGATTATATGACAGCACTGTCAAAGTCACCTGCGCTTAACCAATCCGTTCCAGAAGTATCAACCTCGCATCCCGCAGTTATTAACTTGTTTACAAATTCTTGGCGCTTCTCTGGATTATTCGTGAGCCGAAGGATATGTCTACCTGCAATATCATTAAAAGGATGCACCGTCCCGATCTCGATAAGAATTGTCCGGTTAGGATTTCTGCCTAATGCCATTCCCGCTTCAAATAAGACATTCGCTCTTGGTTGTGGGGTAAAAATTTCTTCTGGTTCATTATCCGCTAAGAACTCCGGACGTAGACGAGCCTCATCATCGCCGGTGAATAAAACTACTATTGTCTGTGCTTCATTGAAAGCAGTATCGAGAACTTCACCTATATATGGAGTAGCCTTACCAGTAAGGAGCATAGCCTTTGACCATTCTATAGGTTCCAAACCAACAGCGCGTAAGAACTCAAAAACTGCACGCCGGGCTTTATCGTTTCTCCCATGAACAACGAATACTTTCATTTTTTTCTCCTTTTTTAGCATAAACGGGGTTTTCTTAACAAATTTGTCTTTGAAATGTTTCAAAAATAAACTCTCACTATTATTCCGAATATTTTCCGCCGTGGGTTCCAAAACTTTTGTCGTGTTAGCTAGTATTAGTAAAAAATCCTCTAGCATTTCCGGTGTCTTCATTGGGAAAGGGATAATTTGTCGAAGAACGCTACGCAATGCTGAATAGAATTCCAAACTTCCGGGTCGTTCTGATTCAAAATCAATAAATGTCTTGATAAAACTCTTTAGTAGACTACGAATCTTTGAAATGAATTGTCGGAATTCAACCGTAGACCGAATCCATCCAATTTCGTGACCCGAGAACTTGTTTAATAATGCGGAACAACCAAGGTGACTATATATCTCCCTCCAAACGGAAAGGTGATGGAATGGATATGTAGGGCAAAGATATGTAAAATACTCTATTCCACAGCTAAGACCTGTTGCAATTGTTCCGCTAATTTCTTGAATGTATGATGTAACATAGTGTTCGCTTACTTTTATATCAAAAGCCCGTACCGCGTGTTCACTTACATTTCTTGATAGATAAATGTCCTCAAATAGCTTTCTGGTTATAGCTTTGTCCTCATGCCCCAATATTGCATCAATTACAAATGGTTGGATTGACAGCAAGAAATTTTTATCAACAAGAACTCCGAGTCGCTGAACCGATAAATTTATACCACCATCTGCTATATCAGAAACCATACTGTTTTCAAGTGTTGCGCTTGTGTCTTTATCCTTATGTATGAAGGATGGACCAATATCTGCAATCATTTTCCATTGATTTGAATAGTAGCACTGGTATCGTTCCGTTGCATGTGCATATTGATTTTGTTTAACTTCAATAAAATCCCTCAATGAGTTTTCATGAATTGCTAAAACAATATGCCCAGATTCAAACAATTCTGGAAAAGTAAAAAGTATATGATTCGCAAACTTACTTTCAAAAACAAGAGATGTTGACATATAAGCAGGTTCACATCCAATGAACATGCAAAGCAAAAAGTCGCGTTGAATGCTTTGCAGATTAATATATTCGTATACACCAAGACAGGAGAGAAGCTCCCGATCCAGAAAATGAAGATAGATGGGTCTGTCTATGAACTTTGTTGAAACTAACGATAAATTCAGTGATTTTGACATTTTATCTTTTGGGCTATTGACTCGCCAACCACCCAACCGGCTAAGGAAGCTTGAAAGCTCCCACGATACGACCCTACGCAATCACCAACGGCAAATAAGTTAGGCGCAGAAGTCTCCAGATCATCATTTAAATGAAGTATATCTGACCAAACACCGAGGCACGGTGCGATAATTGTACAGCCAGATATAATTTTAGGTATTATTTGATGTTCCATGAGTACAAATATGGTTTCACGTAAACGTGATGATATGGTTTGTCCCAATAGGTCTTCAACATTTCCTTGAATAAAATGTTGAAGTGAGCAATCTGGTTCTCCGATATTAGATTCTCTTTGTAAAAAAGAATCAAGTTTTTGTGCAACTGGCATTCCTTTGAAAATGGAATGTTGCCGTTTGGTCAGTTCATCTACATTACGGCGGCGTTCTTCTGCAGAAATCTCTTTTTGACGTACCATCAAGCCAAATGACCAAAAATCACTTGAAGAATCTTCAAGACCATCAATGCAATATAAATCACCATAACGACATAGAATGGATTTTCCTGGAAAGGTCCAACAAAATGTGCGTACTTCCTCGCCACTAAATGAAGATGGCTTCCATAAAATCTTTCGATCATGACTTGTACCTTGGAATGTCATAGAATGAATGGGGAATTCCAGCCGCGCACCAATCTCTAAGCCACGCCTAAAAGAAGATAATTGAAACTGTTCAATATGTTGTTGTAAGAAGTATGTTCCCTCCTTCCCAGTCGCCAACACAACATAACTAGATGTGAACCAGAAATTATCCTCACATCTGATTAACCAATATGAATCAAAGCGCTCTAACTGAGATACCTTTTTTTTAGGTATGATTCTCACATTGAGATTGACAAGTATAGATAATATGCTGTCTAAAGCAATTTTCACTTTATCGAGACTCAAAGAAATAGAAGGATAAAACTTTTCGAGAAGATTATCAGAAAGTTGGTGCTTTTTTTTAAATTGGCTAGAAACGGAAAGATTTAAGTCAAGACCTGTAAGGAAAGCCCATACAGATAGAACCTGCTCTTCTAAAAGAAAATAGCGTTCGCCAAGAAGTTTTTGCAAACCGGTTCCTGCTGGTGCTAGGCTAAGACGGATTGGATTAACGAGCGCACTACCTCCGATTCCAGAGTGGATTGAACATGGAGGACACACCTTCTGAAAAGAAGAATAAATATGCGGGCATAACCGGTTAGAAGGCCAGTCCCCTTGATCGATTAAAATAATGTCTGATATCCCCAAAGACGCTAGCCTTAGAGCAGCAAAAAGACCTGATGGACCAGCCCCGATTATCCCAATAGTTGCCTTGGGAATTCCAGATAATCTTCTGTTATATGAATTAATCAACGACATTTTATAATCAAATTTGTACTAAGAATCTATCCTAAAAATCCGCGGACATATCAACTTGTTGAGGAAAAGCGCCCCGAACAAGTTCAGGCTTCCGACTTTTAGGATAGGTTCTAAATGTTCTCCCTGCCTCTGTAAACTTAAGAGGCAATGGTTGTTCTTGACCACCTGCCGCATCGGTTAAGGGCCAACATTACCCTCGTTAAGTTTACTTAATTTCCAAGAAAGCCCCTTCCAAATCTACGATTTGGTAGGGGATGAATTGGTAACTTTAGACACTTTTCGACTTCACAACTTGCGATCCTTCACTTCGTTCAAGGACAGGTTTTGGTGGGGGTCTAAATCCCCCTCTACCCACCCCTAACCCCTCCCAAGAGGGGAATCTCCGACTCGTAGGCACTTTAGACACTTTAGACACTTTAGGCACTTTTTTAAAGCAATGGTTCGACCCCTTCTTCGTACTCAAGATTATTTCGTGTTATTTGCTTAATCGATTCGAGAGTTTTCTTTAGTGAAAAGTGTTTGACAGGTTTTCCCAACCTTTCAGCAAGCAAAACCTCTTCTCGAACACCGTCAGCTATGGGACCAAACGTCCACACCTCAGATACAATATGGATGTAACTATTATTTCCCTGACGTATTTTATTCCTTTCCACGGTATCAAGTAGAAAATACTCGAAGTTCATAAAAGGATTTAAAGGAATGTAACCTTGTTGCAAAACAAACAAACAAATGTGATGTCGCATAAAAAAAGTTTTGGCAGAATGAGCTGTATAAACCACAGGAACATATTCTTGGACACGTTTAGCAGGGTGCATAGTGACCTCCCTTTCTTATTTATGTTCATGATTTTACTCAACGTTCCGGTAATCGTCGGCTCTCATTGTTTCCTCAGCTCCAGACCAAGGGGCATGGTGGCAATAATAAAACAAAAATCGTCACTACCAGTATTTCGAAACTGGAAATGTGTCCCAGTCTCATCGAAAACGATATAACAAATCTCAAATGCCCATAACCAAGAAGCACCAAAACCCAAACCTTATTCATTCAAAAATTCCCGTAATTTTTTCAAAAACGGAACGGGCTTCAAAACGGATATAGAAAATCTTTGCGAATATTCGTGTGCCAAATCTAACAGGTGTCGGTCGTATGTAACGATGTGAGTGCCATGTCCATTTAAGGCGCATAAGACAAAGCAAATATCTTTAGCGTCCTCTGGATAGGATTCATAATGGAAAAACTCGATTTTGACAACTTCTCCGAACCGAACGAATTGTGAGATAAATTTGATTATTTTATCCTCAGAGATACCAAATTCTCTCATTTTATCAATATATTCATTGAGGACATCTCGGGTCCATAATACATCAAATTCTCTCCTTGCCCATCTTCGGATAATTTCCCTATTTGGACTGTCATCGGACTTTGTCTGGACGTAAGCTAACACAACAGTTGTGTCCAAAACGACTCTAAATCTCTCTGTTTTCATAATATTTTCTTATCTTTTCCAGCACTTCATCTCTGACTTTCATGAAATCATTAAAAAAATCTTCCCTTGTCCAACCGTCAGATTTTCTCTGTTCAGCTAATTTATAAGCTTGATTTGTGATTTCATCATTACTGCTGTATTTAGACAAAAGACGCAAACGAATGAGCAATTCGCCGTCTTTTTCTTCATATTCAATGGGCGCGTTGTCATCAAAACCAAAGTTCCTTTTTAATATTGCCAATGAAGAAGCTGACATTTTCTTCTCTCTCCTCAATAACTGCAAAAATTAAAGAAACAGTAATTTCGCTCATTTGTAGAAACCGAGTTTTTGGGAAAAACCCGGTTTCTATTTCTCACACCTAAAAACCAAACTCAATTTTGACAAGACGGTCTTCGCGCGAGGCGATTTCGCAACCTTCGATGCACTGTATAGTCCCCTTGGCCCATTCGGGAGTAATGATTAGGGGCGCGCCGGACAAAAGGTGGTCGGCTACATTTTTGTAATAACCTTGCCAGCCAACACCTCTGATTACAGGATACTGGGATGTAATCTGACGCCCGCTATTGTCAACCGTCGTAACTGTTGCCCCGCTCTCCCAATTCTCGACGACAATAGCGCCTACAGTTCCCAGCACAGTCCATAGCGGTTTTTTAGCCGCGCATAGGTCGGACTGAATGAGTTGCGCTTCAACGCCGTTTTCAAATCGCACGTAAGCCCGGCAGTAATCTTCATTGCTGGTAGAATACCAGACTTTTTTGACAAAATTTCCGTAGAGGGTAGCCTTGCGGTTAATGCGGTTGCCACGTCTATCAGTCCAGGGAACCAATTGCAGGATTTTCTCGAACTGATGCGCGCCCATGTCGTAAAGCATTCCGCCGGAGATTGGCTTGTGCGAACGCCATTGCTGGCCAGGCATTCCATATCCGACCATGTTGCATTCTATCGAATAGACATCGCCGATTACTCCGGATTCCACAATATCCCGAATTGTCAGAATATCTGGGTCCCAGTGGCGATTGTGGTAAACTGACAGCATCACATTTTTTTCACGGGCGAGCGCTATCAGTTCGTCGGCTTCCGACACATGCACGACAAAAGGTTTTTCGGTGATGACATGAAGCCCCGCCGATAACAAAGTCTTCGCTACTTCATAGTGGTAAACGTGAGGGACGATAGCAATACCCAAATCTATTTTACCACTTGACGCCAATTCAGCGGCCTCCGTGAAAGTGGCAATCTGGTCGCCTTGCTCTTGTTTGGCAACTTCAAGACGCTTTGGGTCTTTATCACAAACAGCTACTAATTCAAAGCCAGGAGTTTGCGCTATCATGCCAGCATGATGCTTTCCCATAGTAAACAATGGCCCATATCCCACCAGTCCAATGCGGATTGGAGGATTATCTTTAAGTCCATTCACATAGCGCAGTCCCTTGAACAATTGGTCGCGGAAGTCCGGGCTGCTAAATGTCCGATAATCATGTCCTAACGCATTATAGCAAACTTTGCCCTCACCGTAATCGCGCACATAGCCAAGCATCTTTCTATCGAGTCTCCACGTTCCATACAGAAAGGGGCGAAGAGGCGCATCGGTACAGATTTTCAAATTATAGCACTCGTCGATAACTCGGAAGCCTCTGCTTAGTCGCGGCAAAATGTCATCCACATCGGGCGCTACCTCCACGTCAAACGGCGCCAATGGGTCATGTCCGATGAAGTCGGTGCCAACCATTTCGAGGTAGTTCTTATATTTTCCAAGCCCGGCATTGGAACCGTGGACAACTAAAAGTCCACCGCCTCCTCGGACGAAGTTCATAAGCCCTTGTTCTTGTTCAGGCGTGAACTCGCCGCCTACGATGTAAAGCGCTACAGAATCGAAACCGGTTAAGTCGCAGAAACGGTTTCGGTCATAGCTAATTTCCACAGAAAATTGCCCACATTCTTCTGCAAGCGGTTTAAACATTTTGCCAAAGTCATCATAGGGCGGAAAGGGGCCGTTGAGCATCAATAAAACTTTTTTCATAAAACCTCCTGATTGGAAAAACAATCCTCTTATTTCTTTTGTTCAAAACTACCTTCAAATTTGGAACACCATAATTTTACCATGATTAATTCTCTCAATCAAGGTGAAAAATCATGTCCAAACTTTTCTTTTAAAAAGAAAAGTTCCATCATAAGAAACACTGAGGAATTTCTACATGTTCAAAATACAAATTGATTTTTCCTTAAAGATATGGTAAAATCCTAAAGAAAAGGGGGTGATAAAGAATGGGGAAAGCAACTTTCACTTTAGTGATTTTCTTCTTGATTTTCCTTTTTACCTATTCAGCTTCAGCAAAAGTTGTAGGATGGTGGCGTTTTGAAGAAGGACAAGGAAAAGAAGTTGAAGACTCAAGCGGTAATCAGTTGAAGGCGGTAGTTGCAGAGGGGAACCTTAAATGGGAGAAAGCGGACCTTCCTTCTCTCGTTTCTGATTCCACCGCTGCTGTTGAGTTCGATGGAAAGACCAGTTTAGAGGTTAAAACGGACCCACTCCTTGATGTCCTAAAAATAACCGCCGAGGCATGGGTTAAACAGAAAAAAATTTCTGTCTATCAACCGATTATATTTAGAGCTACTTACGTTATAAACGGTTCTTCCCAACCTGGGGATTTTGGCGGCAATGGAGAAATAGCTTACGGTTATATTTCCATCGGGGGGCAAAATATATTTGCTATAGGGCCGAAAGCTGGGCTGCCACAAAATCAGTGGATACATGTAGCTATAACCTACGATGGAAATATACTTCTCTTTTGGCTAAACGGCAAGGAGGTGGGGAAAAGTGAAGAAAGAAAAGGAAAGATAGACCCTGGAGGAGTTCTCTACATAGGTGGTAGAACCGGTGCTGCTCCAGACAGGCATTTCATCGGGCTGATAGATGAGGTACGCATCTCAGACGAAGCTTTGAAACCAGACCAATTTCTCCTCAACGTCAACCCACAAGGCAAACTGACAACCACCTGGTCAAAAATCAAAACCCAATAAAGTTTCAATTCCTGTCAGAAACTATAATGTGAGGAGGAAACAATAGTGGCAACTATTGCAATTGGTGGCATCATGCAAGGTTTAGTTCTCTAAGCCCGACGGCTTTCAGCCTCGGGTGTTATCTTCGTCCTTAATTTGATGGGTATAGGGGAATCCCCCCCAAGCATTAAGTTAAGGCTGAAAACCGAGTAAAAAATTTACCCAACAACCTAACCGCGCTCTCTGTAAACTGCACCGCCGCTTCGGGCACAAGTTTACTGGAACGGGCAAACATTGTTTCATAGCCGCCTTCGTCAAAAGCTTTGACAGTCGGGATATAGCCCACATAATCGTTCGCCAATTCAACGACGAAGGTATATTGGAAAGGCGATTGGCGTTTGATTTCCAGGCCGATTTCTACGAACATCTCACCGGGTAAAGTTACGATTGCTAAGTCCTCTTGGTATAGCCGCTGATTTCCAGACAGCGCTGATTTTTGATAATTTAATCAGCGGCGTCCGATAATCGGCGGCTATAAATTCCGATTCCTCGGTTCTTGAAACTGAAAGAGCATCATCAATCCAACAACTGTCATGACAATAGAGATGAGAAAAACAATGTTATATCCTGTATAGTCGGCGATAAATCCTCCCAGTATAGGCGCGATAATTCGTAGCGGTGCCATCAATGTTGACCTTAAGGCTAAATAGGTGGGTACGCCGCGCGGCGGGGGAAACTCCATAACTATATTGTAGCTCGACAACCAGACGCCTGTATTCGCTAAACTACTCAAGGCAAATACTAAATAAAACAATTTCAGCGAAGGTGACACAACAGCCATCACCGGCGCTGCTAACGCGCAGGCGGTGCTGAAGATTAACACCTTCCTGTTGCCATAAGTATCCGCCACGTATCCCCAAAATGGATTTGTTACTATCCCAATACCCATGAGGATAGCAGTGAAAACGGCGACATTGCCTTCGCTGGCGCCAAGACGATTGATAGCGCAAACAGTATAGAAAGCCGTGCCCATTTCGTTAAAAGCGTACAAGATCTGGCTACACACATACCACCTGTAATCTTTGTCGTTGCGCAACACGGCTACCGCTGAACGCAATCGCGAGCGCCAAGCAAGCCGCGGCAAAGAAGGTTCGGCTGACTCTTTAACGATAGCCAAAGGTAAGAAGCTAATGGTTAAAATCAGAAAACCCAGTAGGAAACAGTATGTGTATCCCATTGGGAAGCCATATCCCGTCAAAAGCCGGCGTGATAGTTCTGCAGCCAGAATGCCAAGCCCACCACCAATTGCGCCGGCTATACCGTATAATCGCCCGCGCCGACTCGCCGGGATTATCTTGCTTATCATCCCGGAGTATGCAGGACTGTTGAACCCCATGGTGAAATTAAAGACAACCCAACAGAAAAAAAAGCCGCCGAGCAGCCAGGACCGATAATTCGCCAAATATACAGTAAATATCGCCAGCACTAAGATGGCAATGCGTTCGATGCCCGCTAATACTACAACGTAGTTGCGCTTCGTAGGCAAACGCTCCACATAATTTGCCACGAATATCTGCGGCAAAAAGAATCCCATGCTGCCTATTGCCGGAATTAAGCCTACGAGAATATTGGAGTCGGTCAGTTGCCGAAGGAAAAGAGGCAATATAGTCAACGTGGAAATGAAACTCATGCCTGTAGGAAATCCCACCGCATCTATAAAGCAGAGGAAGAAATTTAGCCGATAGGTCCGACGAACCTGTTCTTCCGTATGGTTTTCGGGTAATTCTACGTTTGCTTCTGGGTTCATAAGCACCTTTACATATCATCCATTAACGGAGATTTTGACGTAGATAGGCAAGTAACCAGGTTGATTTGGTGCAATCTCATATTCTATTTGCTACAGCAGTCTTGTTTTGCCATAACCAGGTTTTGCCATGATGATGCCACGGTGAATATCAAGCAATTCCTGAACCGACTGGATAGGTTCATCCCCGTGCAAAACTCCGAAGGTTGCTTCTTTTTTTAAAATGGACTCATTTCGACCAATAACAGATTAGGTACATAAGCAAAGGAAATTTTTCTTGCATTTTGCACGCTATTGTGGTATCCTTATATTTTCAATTTTTTAGGAGGTAAGAAAATTGTCGCGAGAATGTTATGTCTGCGGTAAAAAACCTGTAACGGGAAATCGCGTTAGTAAACGTGGTCAGAAACCCTATATAACAGGCAAGTCCAAAAGGAGATGGATGCCCAATTTGCAGCGGGTAAAGATAAAAATCGACGGTGGCAATAAACACGTCCGAGTATGCACAAATTGCTTGAGCTCAAGTAAAATACAAAAAGCTATATAGTGAAACGTGATGCGTGATACGTGATGCGTGAATTTACATCTATCACGTTTCACGTTTCACGTTTCATTATAGCCCTTTTGCCCCTTTACGTTCTACTTTTCTAACGTTTTTGACTCGCATAATTGCATTCATCACTTGCTGAAGTTGTTTAACTGAAGTTACATCTATCCAAAAGTGTTGAATAACATTGGTAGGGTCATTAACGCTGACTATGGTTTTGGAAATGTTGACCTCATACTTGGAAATTTCCGCTGCTATATCCCGCAACAATCCCGTTCTATCACTGGATTCTACCAAAATTTCCGCCGGATAAGTTACATCATTTACTGGATTCCATTGGACAGGGATAACTCTGTCCAATTCTTCAAATACTTTGGGACAATCGGCGCGATGTACTGAGACACCTCGTCCACGCGTGATAAAACCCAGGACTTTATCCCCCGGAACGGGGTTGCAACATTTAGATATCCTTACCATAGTGCGGTCGAAACCATCAATACTGATGGAATCCGTTGCTAAATCCCGCAATTTTTGGATCTCTTCTATTGATGGTTCCTCATCTTTGGGTTCTTCTGCCTCGGGGAAGAGCATGTTTGACAGGTGTCGCGCGGAGATTTTTCCGGAGCCAACCTGGACCAGTAATTCATCAATAGTTTGAAATTGGAGTGTTTGTGCAATTTCTAATAATTCCTCGGCTTTCAGATAGGTGCGAGGATTGACATTGCGTTTGCGTAATTCAGCTTCGAATAGGCGTAGGCCCATTTCGAGACTTTGCGCTCGTTGTTGTTCGCGCAGAAACCGCCTGATTTTGTCCTTGGCGCGATTGGTTTTCGCAATTTTGAGCCATTTGCGGCTGGGTTTGGCATTCGGGTCAGTGATGATATGGACGATATCTCCACTTTTAAGTTCATAGCTAAGAGGGACAATAGAGCTGTTTATCTTAGCGCCGGTGCAGGTATTGCCGATGTCCGTGTGGATACTGTACGCAAAATCTATTGGCGTGGCACCAACGGGAAACGCTTTTAGGTCGCCTTTCGGTGTGAAAACATAGACTTCATCTGGAAATAGTTCCGCTTTCATTGATTGCATGAATTGACGGGGATTTTGGAATTCCTGAATTTGTTCTATCAATTGTCTCAGCCACGCAAACTGACGTTCATGCCCGCGTTTAACCGGAATACCTTCTTTATAACTCCAGTGAGCGGCTATGCCATATTCTGCGACTTGATGCATCTCATGTGTGCGAATCTGCACTTCAACATGCTTTCCCTCTATAAGAACGGTCGTATGCAAGGATTGATATCCATTGGTCTTGGGAAAGCCAATATAATCTTTTAGCCGACTGGGCACAGGAGTCCACTTGGTATTGATGATTCCCAGACTGGAATAACAATCCGCTATTGTATCTACCAATACTCGGAAGGCTATAAGGTCATAGATATTACTGAATGGCGTGCCCTTTTGGTAGATTTTCTGGTAGATGCTATAAAAGTGCTTGGGGCGTCCAAACACTTGTGCGTTAACACCCTCTTTTTTTAGCGATTCTGTGATGAGCACGGCCGTTTTTTGGGTATATGCCTCTCTTTCTCTTTTCTTTTCATGAACCATACCAGCGATTTCGTAGTATGCTTCCGGGTCTAAATACTTGAAAGATAAATCCTCCAATTCACTTTTGATGCTCGCAATGCCTAAGCGATGAGCTAACGGAGCATAAAGTTCCAGAGTTTCAGAAGCATTTTCCAGTTGCTTGTTTGCGGGCAGATATTGTAATGTGCGCATGTTATGCAACCTATCGGCGAGCTTGATGAGAATAACCCGCACATCACCAGCCATTGCCAAGAGCATTTTCCGATAATTTTCCACCTGGCGTTGTTCTTTCTTACCTTTGAACTGTATAGCGCTGATTTTTGTCAACCCTTCCACCAAATCCGAGATTCCTTTTCCAAACTGCATTCTTAACTCATCGCTGGTTGCCAGACCATCTTCTAACACATCGTGCAGCAACCCCGCGCAGATTGTCGAAATATCCATGTGTAAATTTATCAGAATATTCGCCGTTTCCTGACAGTGGACGAAGAACGGCTCCCCAGACAGACGGGTTTTCCCTTCATAACGCGTTTCACTATAATGATAACTCCGGCGTAGAAGTCTCAAATTCGCGTCGGGATTATATTGACGAATTTTGGTGATAAAGTCCTTTAGAGTTATAGATGGCATATTGTTCTTTAAAGTTTGGTGTGAATAATGAAACGTGATGCGTGATGCGTGATACGTGATTAAATCATCATCACGTTTCACGCTTCAACTCCCTGAATAATTCTTCTGGTGTTTTCTTCAAAAGGAAATCAGAAAAGGATAACGCTGCCTGTTTCAATTGTTCGCCTTTCACGAAAAGTTTAGATTCATTCAAACTTCGCTTTTGTTGAGGTTTAGATAAAAAGTGAATAGTAGTAAAATCACCTCTACCACCCTTTGAAAAAGGGGGAGCATCCAGCGCGCCTGGTATCTCTACCAACTGAAGTTCTTCAAATATGGTAATGGCGCTGCGTACCGTCTGCTCTTTGATAGATAAAAGAGTCGCTTGTTTCACGAGTTCATCCCATCCGACCTCCCCCCCTTCCCCTCTCCACAATTGTGGAGAGGGGCCAGGGGTGAGGTGCGCTATGTTTTCAAGCACTTTATACAATTTCCCCAGCGCTTCTCGGCTGGGATATTCCCACTCTAACATATCCTGCATCACTTCAACATCTTTTGCGCCAAATACGAGATGAACATAAGTCGTTTCTTCAGTTTCAAACACTGGTTTGCAACAAGCTGAAAAGATATTCCAGGTCGGCACGGGATGACAGAAGACAAAATGTTTGACGTAGGGCAAATGTTCAAAGATGACGCTTGAGGCAATAGTGGAAAGTTGACCGCGCTCAAACTGCTGTAAAAGTTCTTGCTTCTGGTCATGGTTTAGGTCGGTACTGCATAATCCTAAATCATTGATAATTGGTACTCGACACCCGTCACTCAACAAAGGAGCTCTTGCCCCCTTGCCTATTTCTGCCAATTGCTGTAAAGCGGCGTCATTGCGCACATACAGAAATGTCCGTTCCTGGCGTGCCAACAGTTTGCGTAAATATCCCAATTTGTCACAATTTCTGCGGTCGAATATTTTGCCAGAACCTGGAACGTTTAGCGGTGGATAGATGTCCGGAACTTTGCTTCGTGGGCTATTGAGGTGAATATCGTTGAGGATAAGTTGAGCGCGGCGAGTGTTTTGCCATTCATTAATTTCAGGATGAAAAGCAAGGTCAACTGTGATGTTTTTGTTTTTTAACGCGATGAACATCGGCGCCATACGCCAACCGATGGTTTCTAAATTTTGACGCCCATCAGAAATCATAAATTTTAGATGTTCATTATTTTTTCCAATAAGATTTGGGGCACCATTTATAGATGCATCTGAGATTGCCATCACCGGACGGGGATTTCCAAATCCACATGGCTCCAATAGCCTAAGTTCCTCAATAGCTTGCATCGTCAATTGAGATGCGCTTATTTCCAAATCGATTTTTACTTTGGGCGTTAGGTCATCCGCAGAAAGTTCCGATGACACAACTTGTGAGAATCTACGGCGCAATTCGGGAATTTTCTCTTTCTCAATACTTAACCCCGCCGCCGCCTTGTGTCCCCCAAATCCGAGCATCAATTCTTTGCATTGATTCAAACCTTCGAACAGATTAAACTCTGGAATGCTGCGTCCGGAACCGTGCCCTTCATTTTCTTCTAAGGCGATCAAAAGTGTGGGACGGTAATACGCCTCAACTAAGCGGCTGGCGACAATGCCTATCACACCTCGATGCCATTCTTCATCTGCCAGCACTAAGGCTTTTTCTTTATCCAAATCGACATACCGTTTTATTTTGTCTTTGGCGTGTTCGAGAATTTGATGTTCGATTTCCTGGCGTTCACGATTTTCGGCGTCTAACTCCCTGGCAATATTCAAGGCGTATTCATAAGATTCTGTAGTTAGCAATTCAACCACTTTGCGGGCGGTATCCAATCGTCCTGCCGCGTTGAGCCGCGGACCGAGGACAAAACCAAGGGTATAGCTGTTAATTTCTTTCCCCGTCCCATGTCCCGCAACATCGCACAACGCTCGAATTCCAATCCGCTCGCGCTTATTCAATTCTTCCAGACCGAATTTTGATAAAATGCGATTTTCGTCTATCAGGGAAGCCACGTCCACAACAGTGCCCAACGCGACCAGATCTAACTGCGTTTTGAGAAACTGTGAAAGTCCTTCGCCTCTTTGTTCCAAAAGAGCATGAGCCAACTTAAAAGCCACACCTATCCCCGCTAATCCTTCGAATGGATATTTTCCCCCCCCTTTCACAAGGGCTAAATCCCCCCTACCCCCCTTTTCCAAAGGGGGGATTTGGGGGCATGTTCCACCCTTTTCAAAAGGGGGGTTAGGGGGGATTTTAGGATTTAGCACAGCATAAGCTGCCGGAATATGTTCATCTTTAGGCTCATGATGGTCGGTGATTATGACATCAATGCCCCATTTCTTGGCGTGTTCAATTTCAGCGACCGCACTTATCCCGCAATCTACGCTAATCATCAAATCGCAACCCGCTTCCTTTAACTTAGTAATAGCGTCAATATTCAGTCCATATCCTTCATCAAAGCGATTGGGGATATAGTAATGCGCCTCAACCCCCAGGTGTTTGAACACCCCCAATAACAGCGAAGTTGCGGTTGTGCCATCCACATCGTAATCGCCATAAATCCATATTCGTTCGCCCTTGTCAATTGCCTTTTCAATACGCTCAACAGCTTTCTCCATGTCGTGCATCAAAAAAGGCGAATACATCATATTGAGGTCAGGATACAAAAATTTTTCCGCCTCTTGTTCATCCTCAATTCCGCGAATTGTCAACAGTTGCGAAAGGAGAGACGAAACACCCAGCTTCGCGGCAATCTTAGCGCTGGATTTAATATTCGGTTTTTGTATTTTCCATATTTTTTTCTGATATCCCTGAATCATTGATTTAATCCTTTACGTTTTACGCTTCACGTTTTATGTCTACTTCAACCGTTCCTTACCCAAATATTGAATCATCTTATAGCTGAGCATAGCCAAAACCAACAGCGCAGTGGAAATTGCAGATTGTTTAGAAACACGATATTCGATGAATTTTTCTTTTCTTTTGATAACTTCGCGATAAACTTCCACTGTCCGCTTGGCAATTGATTGGATGTCGGCGATGACTTTTGCTTTGTCTTTCGCTTTCTTTGCCAAATCCAAATAATATTCTCTATTCTTGAGAACTGTTACGATGTCTTGCGCCAAAACAGACGATTCTCGCCCGCCCATTCCGGCGAAATTTGTTTTCTCAAAAGTTTCTATTTTTTCAGGTGTCATTGGCCCGCCAAATGCGCCATTTTGCAAAGAGATAGTCGCTTGCTCACATGCTAAACTCTCCAGCACAACCTGTCCCAAACCCAGAACAACGTCTCCCGGTCTTATGATATTTGGAATATCGTAACGAACGCCGGCTAAAGAAATTAAATCGACTCCCAATTCCCGATTGATTATCTCCGCTTGATGTTTGGTGTCCTCAAAAGCGTCGCCGCCGCCGACGATGAGCAACCGAGCCGATGGAATTTCTTTATAGACTAACGGCATCGCGCTTAGAACTTGTGCAATCTGTTTGGCTTTATCATAAAGCCCCGCCTTCTCCTTGGAGAGTCGGGAGATGTAAATAATCTTGTCCGTATTTGGTTCAAATTCCAAAATGGATACATTGCCTTCTGGTTTACCTGACAGTGATGAGGCATATTTTTCAAAATCAAGTCCATTTGGAATGACCGTAATTTGTTCAGGTTTCAAATGACCGTTTTCGAGAAGCTTATTTTTATAATATTCCGACACCGTGATGATTTTTGGCACAAGCGCGCTTACGATTCTGTCATTATACGTCTGGGGCGAAAATCCGTGATAAGTAACGATGCACGGAATGTCCAATAATTTCGAGACAGGTAAGCATACCGTCATCGCATTGCCCGATTGCGCGTGAATGATGTCTGGCTTCAACCGCATGACCGCTATGAAAATCTGCACTATCAAACCCAGTAGATTGATTGACGCGCAAAAATGTAAACGGTAAAACTCGGCTCCAGCAGCTTGCAATTCGTTTGTCAGCGGCCCTGAATCCGCGGCGACTACGACTTCATGTCCTTCAGCGATTAAACCTTTCGATAGGTTGATAATATGGGACTGTCCGCCGCCTGCGGTAAATTTTTTAGTCAAGACAAAGAGGATTTTCATGATAAGCAACTCACGCTATTTGAACAATAGCTTCCACAGCTTCATCCATGAGATGTGCTTCCATTTGGGGATTTTTCACGTTTAGCATCAATTCTAACACTTCCCGTATATTCCTAAGTGTTTCTCGAAGTGTTCGCCCCTGGGTAAAGCAATTAGGATATTCTATACATTGGGCGACAAAAAATTTACCATCCCTTTCAATTTCAATTGTATACTTTTCCATAATATTTCCCTCCCAACTTTTTCTTCCAACACTATAAAATTTTGCGTTTAAATTGTTGCCAGTCAACACCAATTTCTTGAGCTATTCGCATTGCTGTTTTGGACGCTATTTGCCTATGTCTTGGAACAGGCACACTAACTCGTCCATCAGAAAAAATTGTATGATTGCTTCCTTCTCGTGTCTGGTCAAAACCATATTCTCTCAAAGCGCGAATTATATTCCTTCGTTTATAACTCAACTTTCTTAATCCCCTTGGTTATACCCTATTTGCCTTCTCCAGCATTATTTGACACTGAATCATCGCATCTTTGCCACCAAAAATTATATTATCATCTGTAAAGCCATCGCATCTGCAATGATGGTATCATTAACTTCGCTGATGTTTGAAGGTCACTGATAATCAGCGTTGACTCGATTTTCTCAGCAGACTCTCGACAAATGCCGCGTGCTCGACTGTATTTAGCCCCTTCTGCAATTCCGACAAAACCTTTGCCAAATCACCTTTTAGCAGTGCTTCAACCGCTAAGTCCAAGCCGGGAAAAACCTGGCTATGCACTACACCGTATTCGTCAGGTGTAAGGATTAAATATTCGCCCTCGCACAGCCGAAACCAATCGAGTCGGCATTCATAAGTCTGCCACACGATGTATTCTTTGACACCAGTGCGACGATAAACATTCAATTTGTCATGCAGGTCATAAGCCGCGCTGGTAGCCGTAATTTCCACGATTAATTCGGGAGAACCTTCGATGTAATCGTTATCGCTGATACGGGAATTTCCTCCTTCTTCCGGTTCTATCCGCAGAAACGCATCTGGTTGTACTTCATTGTCAGCGTCCAAACGGACAGTAGCATTGTCGCCAAGGTCAACACCGGGTGTTGCGGCACAATATCCCACAAGCCAACCAATAATATGTGCATGCGGACGACTATGACTTTTGTGTCGTACTGGTGATGGCATATATACTACTCCTTCGATAAGTTCAGCTTTTTTGATATGCGGCATAGCATCATAACGTCGCTCAAATTCCTGTCGCGTTAGCCGGTCTCCATTTTCCAGCGGAGGTATTACCTTTTCTAAAACCGCTATATGTGTAGTTGGTTTAATAAACTCCCTTTGAAATCTGTGTTCCATTGGTTGTTCGGCGCTCATATAATACACCTCCTTGTTTCAATTATTTCAGACACTCTTAGCCTGTTTCTCCGCTAACGCCGTCAAAATTTTATCGGGGGTGATTGGCAAAGAACGAATCCTCACGCCGATGGCGTTATAGACGGCATTAGCAATAGCTCCGGCGGTTGGAATATTCGGCGGTTCACCGATGCCTATCACGCCTCTTTCGGGATTTCCGAAGATAATCGGTTCAATTTTCGGCGTTTCCATCGTGCCTGGGACTTTGTAAGACGCTAAATTTGGATTAGTCATTCGGCCTGTTTGGCTATCCATGACTCTGTTTTCAGTGAGCGCGTAGCCCAAGCCCATCATGACGGCACCGATAATCTGACTTTCGACGGTCAGAGGATTTACGGGCAGACCGCAGTCGTGTAAAGCCACTATTTTCATCACTGTGACTTCTCCCGTTTCTGTGTCTACTTCAACTTCTGCAAATTGGACGCCCGTCACGCCATTGCCTGAAAGCCCTTCCACCCAGCCGCCAGAAACGACGATTGGTTCTGCGCCCAATTTCGCCGTAGATTCGTTCCACGAGATGTGACGTTCTGGATTGTTTTTTACATAGATTTTTCCATCCTTCGCTATCAGTTCTTCTGGTGGTGCTTCTAATGCCTGCGCGACAAGCACGAACAATTTCTGTTTCGCATCAACTACTGTCGCCTTAATTGCTGGGGTTACGCTTGCCGCAGTGGTACTTCCGCCGCTGGCACCTGAAGGTGGATAGCTGGTATCGCCTATCAACGGAGTGATGTCTTCAACGCGAAGCCCCAACTCTTCTGCGGCGACCTGGGCAATAATAGTACGTGTGCCTGTTCCTAAGTCCTGACTTGCAGTCATAACCTTGACAGCACCATCAGAATGGATTTCCACGCGCACTCGCGTGCCTGGGCCGCCACCTCCACCCCAAATGGAACAGCCTACGCCGATGCCGCGTTTTTTAATGCCTTCGCCTGAACCAGGGACTTTGTTCCGTCTTTCCCAGCGGATGCGTTCTGCGCCAATTACATATTGTTGATGTCTAATCTCATTTTTATCATTCGTGCGGCGAAAGTCCAGGGGGTCAATGCCCAATTGTTCGGCTAATTCATCCATCAATGATTCCATCGCAAAAGCAGCGGGCGGATGACCCGGCGCTCGCATGGCGCATGCTGGCCCGGCATTGATATTCACATCAGCCTGGGAGGTTTTGACGTTGAGCGCCCGATAGATATAGGGCAACGGTGAACTGCCAGCGCCGCCAATGCCGCCCGTGCCGTAGGCTTCCATTTGAAAAGCGGTCAAGGTGCCGTCTTTTTTCGCTCCTGCTTTGATATGCGCGGTTAAGGATGGTCGGTTACCGGCACAGAGAAACTCATCTTTGCGAGTAAGCATTAGTTTCACCGGCGCGCCGGCTTTTTTCGATAGTTCCGCCGCGATGATATCGTAACTTTGCACGCCGAATTTGCTGCCAAATCCGCCGCCCATGTGCTGTGTAATCACACGGACTTTTCCTTGTGGTAAGTTAAAATGCCATTGCAAACCATCCCGAACACCGACTATCCCTTGCGTAGATGTCCAGACGGTTAGATTATCGCCGTCCCACTTCGCCACTGCGCCGTGAACCTCCGCGCAAGCGTGAACAACTACCGGCGCGCTGTAGGTGGCGTCAACCATGGCATCGGCTTCCTCAAACGCCGCTTCCACATCACCTTCTTCACGCGTGTATGTTTCCCTGATATTGCTATCTGTTTCAAGAGCTTTGGGCGCGTCGGGTTTCATCGCCTCTTCCACATCAACCACAAATGGCAACTCCTCATATTCCACCTCTATCAACGCCAAAGCATCCTCGGCAACGGCTTTGCTGACAGCCGCCACTGCCGCTACTTCATCCCCAGCAAAACGGGCCGTTTGACCTTCATAATGCTGTACCGCTTTGACACCCTCTTGCCGCTCCGCTTTGCTCGTATCCACTTGCACCATGCGGGCGTGCGGATACGGACAGCGCAAAACCGCGCCATACAACATCCCCGGCAAATTCACGTCGTAAGTATATTTCGCCCGGCCAGTCACCTTATCCGCGCCTTCTAACCTCGGGACTTTATGTCCAACTATACTTAATTTCTCGGTATCCCCCCACGTTAGCATTTCATCAACTCCTTAACATCGTCAGCCGCAGATTAACACCGATGCACAAAAACAATTTTATCTATCTGCAATCTGCGGCTGAACAACTATGCATGAATACTAAATTCGTCCATTCAATGCTTGTTTGAACTCTTCTAACGACGTACATCTTATCGCACAGCGCAAGAGGGACTTCAGTACATCTTTGTCCTCTATCTGATTTACAGCACTGGAAATAATAGACGGGAGCTCACCAAATCGATCTAATTCCTTCAATATCATTTCTCTACCTTCTATCAAAAAACCTTGTTGCAAACCTTGTTGCAAACCTTGTTGCAAACCTTGTTCTAATCCTTTTCTCATTCCGATTCTCTCCGCGCTTGTCACGTATGGCATTTTCTTCACCTCCTCCAATTTCCTGACCTCTTCCAATACTATATCTTCCTCTTCGTCGCTCAATTGTAGAATCCAATCTTTTATTAGCCACAGAATTTCACAGAATAGACACAGAATTTCTTTTTTCTTTTTCCGTGTTTTTCTGTGTTAATCTGTGGCTAAAAAATATAAAACCGGTTTCATAATTACTTTCGTATTTCCCCTCTCCTGTACCTTTTTCTGAAGTTGTCAATAGCGCTATGCTCACTATTCTCTTGCCATATCTATCGAATATCCGGTAGAAATATCGAAACATCCTGAGTGAAAATTCTTTATCCGGATACCCTTGAACTTCTATATGAACCAGAATCCATTCCTCACTTCCATCCTTGAGATATACTTTCGCAAGTTTGTCAACATACTTTGCTCCCTTCATGCTCTCTATGAAGAGTTGCTCCATTTCCTTATCCAAAAAGGTAATCTCCCTTGAGAAGTCCACATCTTCATATTTTTGTTTTTTTCATCATCGACTATGAAAAAAACAAGACTTAAAGATTCGGAACCAAAAATTGCAAAAGTTGCGGGAAAAACCGTTCTATAACTTTCTTCCAGGCTTCATCAAAGTAAGCCCAATATCTATCTTGATGTGGCATTGTTCTCCTCTTTCTTCAACGTGGTTTACCCTTCGCGTAGTTTATCCTTGAGCGAAGCGAAGGACTCAAGGGCAAGCTTAGTAAATCCGTCCTCACTTGCGGGACGACATCTTTCGGGCCACCACTGAGTAGAGACCAGGGCAAAACTTTGGGATAAGTTTAGCATGGTTTAAGAATGACAGTCAAGGTAAAAGAGTTTTGGAGTGCATCAGTCTCTGCTGATGCACAGGGATAACAAACACGTTTGTAGGGTGTGCATTGCACACCAATCGGCTAAAGCTGGTACAGCGAGCGTCCGCAACAACGATTAAAAATTCATAAATTCATGAATCCATAAACTCATAAATTCCGCCGGGTTGAGCCGTCGGATTGAGTAGGCGAAACCATAGCGAAACCCGGTCGAAATCAAGGAAAACGCGGGGACGAACAGCGAAAACCGTTGAAGTACCCAAAATCGGGGTAGCGCCAGTTGCGGTCGGCGGCGCGCGCATTATCTGGCTTGAGGTTCCACGACCCGCCGCGCAACACATGACCTGTACAGAAGTCTATCTGATATTCATCAAGGCACCACTCCCAGACGTTGCCCGCCATATCTAACACTCCATAAGGAGAAGCGCCTGTGGGATAAATCCCAACAGGAGTGGTGTGCCATGGAGATTCACCTTCCCAGCAGTTACATCGTTTTGAATCAAAGTTGTCACCCCACGGATAAATCCTGCCATCTGTCCCTCTGGCGGCTTTCTCCCACTGCGCTTCTGTGGGTAACTGCTTGCCACACCAGCGGGCAAAGGCATCGGCCTCATGCCATGTAACTCCGACGACGGGGAAGTTTGGCTTGTTGAAACGGTTGTCGTTCCAACGCCAGGGCACAATACCCAATTGAGCATCCAAGTAAGCTTGTTCAGGGTTTCGTTTCTGATTTTCCAGCCATTTCCAGCCATCGTCTGACCACCATCGGCGTTGATAATAACCGTTATCCTCGATAAATTCACGATATTGTGAGTATGTGACCGGATACTTATCAATCAGGTAGGCGTCCAGATACACCTCCCGCTGAGGTTTTTCGTCATCAAAAGCCAACTTGTCCTTGTCCGTACTTCCCATGAGAAAATCGCCAGCGGGGATTTCAACCATCACGCTCATTCCCTTGCCATCCTCACGACCTATCAAATATTCGCGCGCGCCATGCGCATTTACCGTCTGCGGCGTGATGAGGCGCGGGTCACTTAAGAACCCAAGCACATCGCCTGCGGCAATCCGAACACGCAATGCCACTTGTGGATTTGTCGCCGTTTCAACCAGCGCCTGGACGACATCCAACTTTACCGATTTCAGCCGAGCAAGCTCTTTGCCAGAAACTCCCTCAATGAGACATCGTCCTGCCAGAATCGGATTTTGGGGAAGTACGCAATGAATTAGTTCGTCTAAAGCAGGATGAATGCCTGACAGCATGATGACAGTTTCCTCCCAACCCGTCGGGTCCGGGGGCGGTAGTGGTTCATATCGGTTTTCCTCCGTGCGGGCAAAAGCCGGCGCTTCATGCTCACACCACCACGGCGGCTTTAAGATACGCGTCAGATCTTCCCTGGCATTGAGCCTTTTCTGTAATTCGCGGGCGGCGAAATATTCATGCAGTGATTGATGCCAGAAACGCACTTGAGAGCGATTTGAAAGAAACTCAAGAATTGTCTCACCCGCCGCTAAATCCAGCAAGTCGTCGGGGTCAATGGCAATGGAGTAGTTAAGCTCGTCGTCGCAAGCCTCTGGTAGATGCTCCCGCGCCCAAGCGATGGAAACCGCAGTGCCAGAACGCGACTTCGTTCCTAAAGCATCCATCATGGCAAAGGCAAACTGCTGAAGCGCAACCTTTTGGACTTCAGGTGAATACCTCTGCGGCAAAACCCCACCTTTCTTCTGCTCTCTGTCCATCAGCATTTTCACAAACGTCTCGAACAACTTACCGCGATTTTGCGGAATCGATTCAGCCGCGCCGGCTTGTCGATTATATTCATAGACTGCGCACAGCAACTCCAGCATCAGTGGACGCCCAAATAATTCATCAAATTTGCCGCCGCGCTGTTCAAGTTCTTCCAGTAGCGCATCGCCCGCTTCTTCCTCACCGATTTCCCTGAGATTATGGAAAAACTGCCGAATTTTCTCCCAAGAAAGCGGTAAAATTTCCACCTGCTGCAGCGGCAGACTTTCCTTGTAATCCAAGCGGCGGCAACTCCAGATGAACCGATTGTCGGGATAGTCTTTCATAAACTGTTTAAGCGCATTGAGTTTAGCCGCATATTGCTCTTCGCTTTCAAAGGGCATCTCATTGAGCGCATCCCACAGGAATATGCACTGTCCAGCTTTGAGGTAGCCGTCGAGATGCGGCGCCAACAATTCGCAACGTTTGCGGACCCAGCCTTCCACATCGGCGTTTTGCAGACTTGAAAGCGGTAATAGAATCGGCACACGCCTTTCCGAATATCCTCCCCTCTCCCTTTCTCCCTCCCCGTTGACGGGGAGGGTTGGGGTGGGGGACGAGGGTGAAACCTCCGACTGAAGCCCATCTTCTGCGACTTTAAGCGCAATCCGTTTTAACGCCGTCGTCTTGCCGGAGCCCGGCTCGCCAAGCAACATTACGTTGTAAGGCTTTTTCACCAACTCGAACAAACTTTCTAACCTCACTTGTTGTAGTTGCCCAGTCACATATTCCATCAATTCAGGTTCAATCAGAGCAGACAACCCTTGTCTCAGCGCGCGTTGTTGTTCGACCGTTTGCCCTTCTAATTCCACGTATAGATGCCGCCAATGCTTATGTTCCTCCACCACCGATTGCAGATAGAGCAGCCGGATGACGGAGGAGGCTTGAGTAGACTCTTCGCTTAAATAAGGGTTATCCGCTGGCTCCAACTCAATGCGATTGTATAACAATCCTTTAGGTTCAATCACCCACGCTAACTCGTTGAGTCGCTCCTGGGTATACTTACGCATGCTTTCCAGCTTTTCCCATTCATCACTGTTAGTCGGTGCGGTTTGGAAACATATTGACCAATGTTCTACATCAATATCTACAAACCTAACGCGGTGGCGCATACTCTCTTTTTGTTCAGGGTAACCAATCACGCGGGTATAAGCGTTATCAATTTCATCTGCCAAACGAAACAAAGCAGCTAAAAATTGCAGATTCAAGGGGTTATCACTCAGACCAGCTATACCAAAGCGCTTATCAATCTTCCCAAGTGAACACTCTTTCTCCGAAGCATGCCCATAGCATACTAAAGCTACTGCTCTGGCTTCATAAGCATTGTTGAGTTTATACTTTGAGAAGTTCTGGGAAATATCATCATAACTGTTTTTCTCATGATTCTTTTTGTCGATTGAGTATCCAATATCATGAAGGTATACTGCATAGAGTAATGCGAAGATTTCCCCCGGGTCGAATGTTTCTTTTACCTTATCTGGCACTAAGCGATTCAGATATTTTGCTACATTCTCGGAATGAAGGAAATCATTCTTACCGAGGGCTCGAAGCCAATTATCATGCGCATCTTCCTTCATAACAGCTATTCTTTGCCACAATATTAATTTTTTCTGTTTTAGTATCTTGACTTTGGTAAATTACCCCTTTTACATGGAAAATCGACCACCAAGACACCAAGACACGAAGGGAATTTCACATCATGTGCTTCTCCGATTTCTCTTTGTGCCTTTGTGCCTTCGTGGTTTAAGAATTAGCAAGGGTTTGAAACCTGAAAAAATTCCTATTTACCAAAGTCAAGGTATTTCCTCAAAAGTTTTCATCATATTTCCCCATTGGCTCACGTTAAGAGATTCTTCACTTCGTTCAGAACGCAAAAGAAACCGAGTTTTTGCGAAAAACTCGGTTTCTCATTGAAATCACATCGCGATAGATGCTGACGAAAACCAGCCTTGTTTCAAACCGATATTTCCGCGGGCGTACAAGCGAATTGTTGGGTCAAGTGGGTATCTACCGAGCCGCTCACCGAAGATTGCCAGGCCGCCCTTATTTTGAGCATCGGGCTTCACGGCAAATTGCACAACCAGTTTTCTCTCCGCTGTGAGCACATCTCGGATTGCGCCTCTTCCTGCAAAGTCAACGTGGATGGTGGTTAAGTAGCCATACGAACCGTGGTGAAAAGCCGCGTTATGCGAGAGGACGCCGCGCGCATCCGCCGGGTCGTCGGGCAATGTGATGGTTTCGACTTCGATGCCGTTGATGCTCACGGTTACGTCCGTCGGATATTTTCTGTCATCTGTCTGCGGGTAATCAACCGGTTTTCGTCGGCTTGGCCAATCGACCTTTTCGCCATCAGCTTTCGCCGCCATTTCGACGATGAGGTCGAGGCTGCCAATCGCAGAGACATCAATACCCTCTGGAATCGCCAGGTGATATTCAAACTGTCCCGCTCCATAACCGTAAGTCTTGCCCACATGAACAGGTTCTACTTTTTCCCATGTCGTGCTATGAAATTCATTTGGCTCAAATCGGAGAACGCAGGTTTGCGCGTCAGTGACTTCAGCCCTGGGCATCTTTTGAGAGTATACATCAAGATTTATGTAATTCGCCGCCAACCGCTGCCCCTCATTACCCCCGTGTACGGGGGCAGGGGGGTTATCTTCCAACCATACAGTCAAAATGCCGAGAAACGGTTCCTCTGGCAAGATGAAGGCGATGTTTGGAAGTTGCGTAACCCGATATTGCGTCCAGTTCACCGGCGATTCGCCGGATAAGCGCGTTCTCATTTCACCATACATATCCACGACATCCAGACGCCATTTCAAGGTCAATTTCTCCACTTGTTTCTCGGAGAAATGGCTCACGTATATCGGAATCCTAACACTATCGCCAGGCTGATAGCGAGGGCACGGCGGCGCATCAATCACCAGAAAATCGAGATTATTCAAATCCCGATGACTGAAGCCGGGTGACATTTCGTTATATCCAAACTCTTTGACGCTTCGGCCATAATTCATAAAGCCGTTGTGTTCCCATTCGATATCCATCAATTCAGTGTAAATGTATCCGCCAATTTTTTCATGTCGGCGTAGCAGGTTCGTCTGGTATTTGAAGCCCCACGAAATATCCCGGTCACCGCCGCCGGCTGATACCGCGCCATATTCGCTATTGATAAACGGTTCCGTGCCTTGAGAGCGGCCTTCGACAAAATTAAAGGGTGAGCCAGGATAAGTATTTTCGACGACATTCTCAATATGCGCTCTGGTTTTTTCGTAATCGTCAATGTAAAAATGCCAACTGTTGATATCGGTTGCGACATGGTCATATTGACACGCGGAATTATCCTCAACCAACCGCGTCGGGTCGAGTTCTTTCGTCAAGAGATACATCTGCTCAACCCACGCCTGGTGTTCTTTGTCATAACCTCCGTGACCGATGCCCCACGTCTCGTTAAAATCGCACCAGGCGATAATCGACGGATGATTAAAATCGCGGTCAATGGCATCACGGAGCGTCATCTCCCAATTACGTTTGGACTGTTCCGTATAGTGTACGAAATTCGGCATATCGCACATCAGCATCACGCCTACAACATCTGCCCAGTAGAGGTATCGTGGTTCATCAACTTTGATGTGAAGTCGAAGGAAATTAAATCCGAACTCCTTCGTTTTCAGCAGGTCATTTTTGCTGTATTCATCTGACGGGTAAGTGTAGATGGCCTGTGGGTTGAAAGACTGATTCAGCGCGCCCATCAGATACAGCGGTTTGCCGTTGAGCAAAATATATTCGTAAGGATCGTCGCCGTATTTTCCCCTACTCACCTCGCGCATGCCGAAATAGGTTTTCACTTTGTCTAATGTTTTGCCGTTCCACGCAAGCGTTACGGTGATGTTGTAGAGATGCGGATGGTCTGGACTCCAGAGTTTGGGATTAGGAATTTCAACGGAAACTTTGATGCGATTGCTGCCGGGTTGCAGTTGAACGGAAGTATTCGTGGAAAAATTCTCGTCAGCTTTAACCAGCAAGTCATAATTTCCAGCTTCAGGTACGAAAAGGTCAATCCGAAAATGGGCGGCTGAATTCGCCAAATCAGGCGTGATGTGGACACGCTCAACGTAAGTATCCGCGCGCGCCTCCAGATATACTGTCTGCCAGATGCCGCTGGTCGGCGTGTACCAGCCCGTCTGCTTGCCCGACGGAATTTCAGGATGGGTCACATCATAAGCTCTGACAGTGAGAAAATCTTCGCCGTCAAACTTCATGAAATCTGTGATATCGAACTCGAAAGCGGAATAGCCGCCTTCGTGCTGACCAACAAAATTATCATTGACCCATACTTTCGCCTCCCAATCAACCGCACCGAATTTCAACATCACTCTTTTGTTCGACCAATTCTCTGGCACCGCAAGCGTTCTCTGATACCACGCAGTGCCTTTGTACCCGGTGTCGTTTACTTCTGAGAGTTCGCTTTCCCATGGAAAAGGAACGATAATGTGATTGCTGTAATGATGTGAGCTTTTAGAATACCATTTTTCATTTTCCCCAACTGAATTGGGGTCAAAATCAAAAGCCCATTTGCCGTTTAAATTCAACCAATTATCACGTTGAAAATCGGGACGCGGGTGTTCATGCCTGGGAATTTGTTCTGTCATAGTGATTTCCCCCATGTTTTTTTATTTGTGAACTATAAAAATATACCTGTTTTTCTCAAAAAGGTCAAGTCGAATCATTTCAGAAGAATTGGCTCAGAATACGCTGATTTTGGTAAAATCAAAAATCAGCGTGTTTTGACCATCAACGGCTATCATCCTTGACAAAAACTATTATCTTTGTTATACTTTACCGCAAGAGGTAACCAAACTTTTCTTTTAGAAAGAAAAGTTTGATTAAAAGAAATAAGAGGAATAAAGTAATAATTATGAAAAAAATTTTTGTCGTATTTCTCGCACTACTTTGTACTTCTGTTTCCGCCGTTGCGCAGCAGTTGACAAAAGCGGACATTCAATCTTTAGAAGCGAAGATAACGAAGCTTCAGGAAACAGTGACGGATATAGATAAAAGGCTTACCAGACTTGAAGTGACAGTAACGGAGATGGATAAGCGACTTGGTAACCAGATCACTGAAACAGATAAACAACTTAGCAACCAAATTGCGGCGTTAGACACCTTTGTTAAATGGGCTATCAGCGTCCTGGTCCTTGTCGTTTTAACGGTTATTGCTCTGCCGCAAGTTTTCGGATACCTGCGAGATAAGAAGGAGCGCGAAGAACTGCAAAAGAGGGTTGAACAGTTGGAAAAAGAATTCGCACAATTAAGAACGCGAATTATTGCGCCATAGGCAAGGAATTTCGGTTCGTCATTATTAAGGTGGTGATTATCATGTCTAACCCTGAGTTCCAAGCTTCGTCACAGAGCTACGAAACAGGTTTAGTAACAGCAGAAGAATTATTCAAAATCTCTGATGATGGTTATCGGTATGAATTGAACCAAGGGAGACTAAGAAAGATGGCCCCAGCGGGGATAAAACATGGTGTCATAGCAAGTAGATTGGACGCTCGTTTACAACTTTTCGTTGAACAGCATAATTTGGGGATTGTTTGTGCTGCTGAGACGGGTTTTTATTTAGAAAAGGAACCTGATACAGTAAAAGCCGCGGATGTTTCTTTCTATGCTTGGGAGAGCATACCCAATGATATACCTGAAGGTTATGGAGATTTACCGCCCGACCTGGCTGTGGAAGTGATGTCTCCTAATGACAGCTTTACTGAAACGGAAAAAAAAGCGCTTGCCTATCTTGAAAAAGGTTCTAAGATGGTTTGGGTGATTTATCCCAAAGAACAAACTGTAATAATTTATCGAAGAGGAAGCCAAAAAATACTAAAACGTACGGATGTGTTGGATGGCGAAGAGGTTATTCCAGGGTTCTCTGTAAACGTTGCAGAAATTTTTCCGTCATTTCCCAATCGAACTTGAATTAGGAAAGGAAGCTACTATGAAAATTGGAGTTATTTCAGACACTCACGATAATCTTTCCAAGATTAAACAAGCCGTTGAACTTTTTAATGCGGAAGGGGTAGAACTTGTCATCCATGCTGGAGATATTAGCGCGCCTTTCGCTGCGGAGGCCATGAATAAGTCGCGATGCCGCGTCATCGCAGTGCTTGGAAACAACGATGGCGAGAAGATTATATTGGCGAAGAAGTTTGAAAATATTGGTGAATTACACGCTAATATGGCGCAAATTGAAGTCGGCGGCAAAAAGATTGCCGTAGTACATTACTCGGATAGTGTTGAAGCGCTTGCCCTTAGCGGTCAATTCGATATCGTTATTTATGGACATACGCATAAGATAGATGTGCGAAAAGAAAAAACGTTGGTCGTAAATCCAGGCGAAGGCGGCGGGTGGGTGACGGGTAAATGTACCGTGGCGTTAATCGATTTGGACAAGCTTGACGTAGAAATTCGAGAGTTGTAAAAGTGAAACGTGATGCGTGATGCGTGAATTTACATTTATTACTATTCACGTTTCACTCTTCACGTTTCACGAAACATCTTTGTGCTTGACATATCCATTGCAGAATAGTTATAATTAGGTAAGTAATGAAAAATATCTGCAGTATTGCAATTTTATTTGTTTGTTTATTCTTCGCCGCCTGCCCTTCCGATAAGCCAAAACCGTCATCAAAGAAAAGTGAGCTAACGAAGCTAACGAACGCGCAGCCAGAACCAATCGTCCAAAAGAGACGACAACAACCCACTAAGGTGGATGAGTCTGATTGGCCGATGTATATGTACGATTTGAATTTTACCGGACGCAGTCCTGATACCGTTTTACGGCCGCCGTTAGCGTTGAAATGGAAATTTAAAACCGGCGGACCGGTTGTCTCCAGTCCAGTGGTATTCAACGGTATCGTCTATGTTGGTTCCGATGATGGCAATTTATATGCTTTAGAAGCGCAGAAATGGAGTGAGAAGTGGCGTTTTAAGGCAAATGCGCCAGTGAGATATGCGCCTGCTGTATGGAATAATACCGTCTACTTCAGTTCGAATGACAATGTAGTTTACGCTCTGGATGCACAAACAGGAGAAGTAAAATGGCAATTTCAGGTAGATTCCTGGATTGAATCCTCAGTGATTGTCGCTAACGGGGAAGTCTATGTTGGAGGATATATCAAGAAAATCTATGTGCTTGATGCCATCACAGGCAAGCGTAAAACGCCGTTGTCTTTTCAGGTAAACATTGGGAACGTTCTCTATGTCTGCATGCAAGGAGTCCTGCGGCCACTGAATCCGGTGAATAAAACCGAGGAATGGCAGAATGAAGTTGGCTATTCCCTGAGCGCGCCGGCGATTGCGAATGGAGTTGTCTATATCGGCGCTCGTGACAATAAAATCTATGCTTTGAATGTAGAAACTAAAAAGAAACTTTGGGATTATGAAACGAAAGGTTGGGTTGATTCTATCCCCGCGATAGCAAAGGGGATGTTGGTTGTTGGTTCACAGGATGGTTATGTCTATGCCTTTGGTAACGCGGAAATAACGAGTAAAGAGAAGGGGCAATTAGGTGAGAAGGATATTGGGATTGTAACTCACGATGAGGCAAAAGTATATGCGAAGCCTAACTCATCTTCTGAGACAGATCTATTGTTGCTTTTGAACGATGGCGTAGAATTGCCAATTTTGGAAAAGTCTCAAAATTGGTATCATGTCCGATTGCCAAAGGGAGAAGCGGGCTGGATGAATCAGCTTTCGTTTGCGAAATTTCATGCTGAAGATGGAATCCAGTTCAACTCAGACCTGATAAGCAAAACTCATAAATTGATTTTGCCGGAAGGGGCAGAATATCCTCAATGGTCGCCGGATGGTAGAAATATTGCTTTTCTCAAGCGTCGTGACCTCAAAGGGCAGTATTGGAAAGCAGATGAATTATGGATTTCCGAAGATATGGAAATCCAATCTCTCAGAAAAATTTGTACGGGCAGTTTTTATAATCCGAATGTTTCCTGGTCGTTGGATAGCAAGTGGCTGACTTTTGAGACCTACGAAGATGGTAGCCCCCACGTCTGGATTGTTCAAAAGGACGGTTCAGACTTGACTAAATTGGGCCGCGGCGATGCGCCGGCCTGGTCGCCCAAAGCGCACCAGATAGCTTTTAGACGATGGGAAGATAATGTCGATTCAATCTGGCGAATTAACATTGATGAAACTGAACAAACAAAACTGGCTGAAATTCCCATAAGAGGATACGTAAAACAGTTTACATATCTGAATCCGGTTGTCTGGTCGCCCGATGGCACGCTCATTGCATTAGGCGCTGATGGGCAACATTACCAAACGGGAGATTCCCGAATTGTCATTATTAGTTCAAATGGTGGAGTCATTCATGATATTCTTACCCGCTCTGATTGGATAGACCAAATTAGGTGGGCGCCTGACGGTAGTTATCTCGCCTACGTCCTCAAAGGCAACCCGGGCAGAGTCGCGGGGCAAGATATGGATAATCTATTATACCTGACAAACTGGCGAGAGCCACATAAATTCAGGGTGTTGAAACATACTTCCCCTGCCTGGTCGCCGGATGGCAAACGACTGGCTTTTATGGAAAAAGAAGATTGTATGGGACTGGAATGGAAGGTATGGATTTTGAACCTTGATGATTCTACAAAACTGCCAGTCGCACGTGCAAAGGTAAAACTAAACAATCTCGTCTGGCTCCCGGATGGTAAGATATGTCTGTGGTCTACTTCTGGATATCTTCGGGACGGGAAATATAAGCCTGCGCAGACAATTGGATGGGTTTTGAGGCTGAAAAAATGATAATTGACAAAGTGGCTAAGTAGCAAAATGGCTAAACGGTTACCCTCTTGCCCTCTTGCCATTTTGCCCCATATCGTGCGATTGAACCGCAATTTGCCCTAAATTGTGCAATGGCAAGCCCTTTAGCCCCTCGAAAGGAGAATAGCAACATGCAACTCAATTTTAAACAAATAATCGATCTTTCCTATTCTGTAGATGAAAACTCGCCGCGTGAACTTCCCATTGAACCTGTAAGGATATACGATACGGCGACGATGGAAAAAGATGGCTATTTTGAAAGCCGCGTTGACTTGTCTGGACATTGTTCGACTCATACGGATACTCCATCATTGATGTATGCTGGTGGATTTACGATTGCCCAAATGCCAATTGAAAAACTATCGGGAATGGCCACCCTGATGAATTTTTCTCAAGATAAAAACCCCGGCGATGAAATTACAGAACAAGAGATTATAAATTGGATGGCGGAAAATGGCGATATCGAAAAGAATAGCATCGTTTTTTTGTATACGGGCATGCAGGAATATGCGTATCAACCGATATTCAACCGCAAATGGATAGGTTTGAGCGGCGAGGCGGCGAAGTTGCTCTGCGACAAGGGCATTAAATTAGTCGGCACAGATGCTCCCAGCATTGACAGCCTTAGAGGACATGAGATAGAATTTCCCGCTCATCATACATTTTTAGAGCATGAAATCCCCATTGTCGAAGATATTTGCAATCTTGATAAACTGCCTCAAAGTTTCTACGTTGTTATCGCGCCGCTGAAACTCTGCACAAGCTCCGGCGCGCCGACGCGGGTGTTGGCGTTTGTTTCGTAGGACATGCTGTCAGCTTGTCCTTATTTCACCTGGGGGTGAAGATTTTATGACATACCAAATCACGCTGGATTTACCCGAAGTTGTTTTTAGGGAAGCGCAAAAAAAAGCGGGTGAAAAGCATCAGCCATTAGAAGCAATTTTAGTGGATGCGCTAATGGTTTATTTATTAAAAGATTCTCTTGTAAATGAATATTTAGAAACAGAAGTGGGAAAGCGCGCGCTTATTGCCGGTAGTATAGAATCCGCCGATTGGTGGGACGCTGAAGGAGATAGGGAGTGGGATTCATGGCAACCTTGAAACCGGGAGATGTTAAAAACACAAAGGAAGGTGAACTATAAGGAGATACATCATCGTTTCTATTACCATTTTTGCTTGTGTGTTTTTTGCTTTTTACACTAACTTATATTATGGAAGGAGTGAAACCATGAAGACAGAGGACATCATCAAAAATGCCATAAAGGGCGTCTGGCAACTTGAGAAGATTATGTATCCAAGCGGCAAGGTTGTAGAGCCTCCAGATGCTAAAACATCTTGGTGCATAACTGACGAGTATATTTTCATTTCTCATCTCTTTCCTCTTTTTGAAGGGGAAGAACTAATGCTCTGGTGCCACGTTTGGAGGTATAAGGTTGAAGGGACCAAGATAACGATTGTAACTGAGCTACGCGGAGAACACTGGGCTGATGAAAGCTTTCTCAAGGCAACTGATACTCAGACGCATACCACAGACGTCAAGTTGGATGGTGAGAAAGTGGAGTTCAAAATACCTCTAAGTCCAGGTACTGCTTTGTTCGACAGGGATACATTTACAGGTAGCACCGACTGGGGACTAACTGTGATATGGAAGCGTGTCGAACGGTTTAATTAACTCGACAATGTTAGATTTCCTTGTAGCCCAATTTGTTTTGATTTCTATTTGGAAGTGAAATCCGTGTTTTGAACACCGTTCCAAATAGTGTTCAAAACAAAAATCAAAACACAGAAAGATTCTATCGTAGCCGAAGTCGCCAAGACTTAGGGTGCCCCGACTTCTGTTCGCTTCGCTCAGTAGTTTACGTAGTAAACTACTCGAATTCGGCTACCTAGAAAGTTGGGCTACAAGTTAATCCAATTTCTAATTTAACATTGTCAAATTAAGGAATCTACAAATGGGATTTAAGAGGGAGCTTTCACGCGCATCGGGGGATCACGGTGGTTCATGAAGTAACCACTGAGCGAAGCGAACAGGAGGGCAAAGAATGAAGTATGAAGTGAGTATATTTTGTATTGTTATTATTTTTATTTCATGCAGCGCTTCTAAGACATTTCAATCTGCTCCAAAACCCAAAACAGAAGTAGAACAACGTTATCAGATGAGAACAGCCCAGAGACCGATGCGGAAAGTGCCAAAGACTGCGGAAGATTATTACGAATTAGCTGAAGAACAGTACAAAAAAATTTCGGAAGCGGATAATGAAAAAGCAATCCAATTTTATCAGAAAGCAATTGCGTTGAAGCCCAACTACGCGCTGGCGTATGCTGGCTTGGGATGCGCGTATGCGCGGAAGTATATGGATTATGAATTTCGACGTGACCCTGTTTGGAGGGAAAAAGCTCAGGAAGCCGCTCAAGAAGCGATGAAGCTGGAACCAAATTCCGCGCCAACTCATAAAGCTCTTGGACTTGTTTATTTATGCGATGATGAATGGACGAAAGCTATTGCTGAATTTAGTCAAACTATCGATTTATCGCCGAATGATGCGGAAGCATACAATCTCCGCGGATTTGCCTATCAATTAAGCGGCAAAACGGATGCCGCTATCAATGACCTTCAGCATTCGTTGTCTTTGCTACCTGAAAATGCCGAAGCGCACAAGTATTTAGGTGATGCTTACAGCGACATGGGGCTATATGAAAAAGTTCAGCGGGAATATCGTAAAGCGGTGGAATTAAATCCCAGCGGATATGCTTATGCCGTGAATGCCCCCGCGCAATTTCCTCCGTTTGATATCGCCATGCTTCAGCAGGAACTTGTCGAAAACCCCGATGATTCCTGGCTACATTATTGGTTAGGTGAGGCTTACATAAAACAAGGGAAACCGGTAGAGGGAATAGAGCAGCTCAAGATGGCCATTCAATTAAAACCAGATGTGGCGGGAGAACACTACATGCTTGGACAGGTTTATGAAAGGCAAAATCGAGTTCAAGACGCTATTGCCGAATTTGAAAAAGCGGTGGAGATTAGATATGACCATCTTGAGGCCCATTATAAACTGGCGACGCTGTATTTTGACCATGGGATGAGTGACGTTGCGGTGGAACATTTTACGGAGTTTGTAAAAGAGTATCCCGCTAAAGTGATTGGACATACAATTCTGGGTTCAGCTTATATCAATACTCGTCATTACGATAGAGCAATTGATGAAATGAAAAAAGCGGTGGAATTATCGCCAGATGACTCGAATGCGCATGTCCACCTTGGGATGGCATATCGCGCTAAAGGCATGCGGACTGAGGCTATTACCGAATTTCAGGAGGCGCTGCGTTTGTCACCAGATAATTCCAGAGCGCAACTGGAATTAGAGAGGATGAATAAGTGATACGTAAAACGTAAAACGTAATGCGTAAAGTTATTATGTTTTACGTTTTACGCATTACGTTTCACGTTTCACATGCGCTGGTTATAAAAAGAACAATGAAAAAAGTAATCATAACAACCCCATCCAGACTTCATTTCGCCTTGATAGACCTGAACGGCTCATTGGGCCGAGTAGATGGCGGAGTCGGATTAGCTTTGACGTATCCGTGCTTTCAAATCATTGCAACATCATCCATGGATGTTCAAATTGTTGGCTCAACCCCCTCCCCGGCCCTCCCCGCATGCGGGGAGGGTAGGGGAGGGGGATTCCTATCTCGCGCCGAAGGGATAATCAATCTTCTCAAATCCAAATACAATTTCAATGGCATACGAATAGAAATTGCGCAATCCATTCCAGCGCATACGGGACTTGGTTCGGGAACGCAACTGTCTTTGGGGATTGCCGCGGCGGTTGGCGCATTAAATGACATTAACTTTAACATCGAAGAAACTGCGTTGTTAGTAGGCAGGGGTGGCACTTCAGGGATTGGCGTCGCCGCATTTTGTCACGGCGGCTTTATCATTGACGGAGGACATAGATTCCCCGCACAGAAAAGTTCGTTCCTGCCCTCTTCGGCTTCCGGCAACGTCGCTCCCCCGCCGGTATTGTTCAGACAAGATTTCCCCGATTGGCCGGTACTTATCGTAATCCCGAATTGCAGACATATTTCTGGCGCAGAAGAAGTTCGCTTATTCACCACTCTTTGCCCCATGCTTCAGACTGACGCTCAACAACTATCCCATTTAATCTTGATGAAATTACTGCCGGCATTGGTCGAAAATGACCTTATCCGTTTTGGCGAAGCTATCAACCAAATTCAGGAAATCGGTTGGAAGAAAATTGAGGTAGATGCTCAAGGTACGATTATTCAACAGACAATGGCTTTTCTGCGGAACAATGGAGCCATTGGCGTTGGACTTTCCAGTTGGGGGCCGACGCTATACGCTCTTGGCGAGGATGTGAAATCACTTCAGGAAAAAACGAAGCAATTTTTAGCGCGTTTGCCCGAGGGCGGAACGTGTTTTATCACAAAGGCAAATAATATCGGAGCGCAAGTGAAACGTGATGCGTGAAACGTGAAACGTGATTTTAGACTTCCGAAGTCTCGAAGACTTCGGAAGTCTAATTACGAACTAAAAAATCAAAAATCGAAATGAGCAATTTGGAGGAATTATAAATGACCAAAATCACAGATATACATGCCAGAGAAATTTTAGATTCGCGTGGCACTCCCACAGTGGAGGTTGAAGTTACCGTAGAATCTGGTGTTATAGGCCGGGCGGCTGTGCCGTCGGGAGCGTCAACAGGTACACTTGAAGCCCTCGAATTACGTGATGGCATCGAAGAACGTTATTTAGGCAAGGGAGTGACGCAGGCCGTTAAGAATGTGAATCGCAAGATTGCCAAGGAATTAATAGGCGTAAATGCTTTAGACCAAATCGCCATTGATACCAAAATGATCGAGCTGGATGGCACAGAAAATAAAGAAAAGTTAGGCGCAAATGCCATTCTGGGAGTATCAATGGCCGTCGCCAAAGCTGCGGCGGCAGCGCTTAAGATGCCATTATATCGTTATCTCGGCGGAATGAATGCGCGAGAACTGCCCGTGCCGATGATGAACATTCTCAACGGCGGCAAGCACGCTGATAATAACGTCGATTTGCAAGAATTTATGATTATGCCTTCTGGCGCTCAAAGTTTTTCGGAAGCCTTGCGGATGGGCGTGGAGGTCTTTCAGCATCTCAAAAATGTACTAAAAAAGCGCGGTTTGAATACTGCTGTTGGCGACGAAGGCGGATTTGCGCCTAACTTGAAATCCAATGAGGAGGCAATTCAGGTCATCATTGAAGCCATTGAGCAAGCGAAATATACGCCCGGCAAAGATGTTTTCATAGCGTTAGACCCCGCCGCCAGCGAATTCTACGAAAACGGCATCTACACTCTTAAAACTGAAAGCGCGCTGAAAAAATCGTCTGAAGATATGGTAGCCTTTTACGCGAATTTAGTGAACAAATATCCCATTATCTCCATCGAAGATGGCATGGCGGAGAACGATTGGGAGGGCTGGAAAAAGCTCACTGATACCATCGGTAAGACCGTGCAATTAGTGGGCGACGATTTGTTCGTAACCAATACCAAACGTTTGCAGCAGGGCATCGAACGCGGAGTGTGCAATTCAATTTTGATCAAAGTCAACCAAATCGGAACATTGACAGAGACCTTGAATGCGATAGAAATGGCAAAACGCGCTAAATATACAGCCGTCGTTTCCCACCGTTCAGGGGAAACTGAAGATACAACTATTGCTGATATAGTCGTCGCAATCAATGCGGGACAGATTAAAACCGGGTCGCTCTGCCGGACCGATAGAATCTGCAAATATAACCAACTTCTACGTATCGAAGAAGAGTTGGGAAGCGCGGCGATATTCCGCGGGAAAGATGTATTTTATAATCTCGCGTGATTTTTGGTGCTCACCATCTAATACTTTGTTTATAACGTGAAGGGCAAAGTGGCAAGGTGGCAAGACGGCAATTGGATTGTCGATGGTCGATTGTTGATTGCCCTTGGATTGTCGATGGTCGATTGTCGATTGATGATTGCATTTTCAAGCAACAATCTACAATCATCAATCATCAATCCAGGGTCATCAAGCAACAATCATCAATCCCCCTTGCCCCCTTGCCGTTTAGCCGTTTTGCCCTCGTGCCATTTCCCTTCTTGGCCAAACCAAAGTCATAAATGGTGACTACTCTTACGCCATGCTCTACGAGAAAAGGAGGTAATGTGGGATATTTTGAATATATTATCCTATACTTTTGCGCCTTAATGATAGGCGTCTCAAAAGCGGGTTTTGGCGGCGGCACTGGCCTCATCGTCACTCCGTTATTGGCATCAATTATGCCAGCGAAAGAAGCGGTGGGATTGATGTTGCCCCTGTTATTCATCACAGACATTTTTTCACTGTTCTACTACTTCGGAAAATGGGATAAGAAGAATGTCATTGGGTTACTGCCCGGCGCTCTTATAGGCATTTTGATAGGAACTCTTATTCTAAAAGACATATCTGATATTTACCTCAAAAAAACCATTGGTGTGATTGCCTGTACCTTCGTGGTTGTGCAATTATTGCGAACGCAGTTGGTGAGGGCAAATACAGTCATTAAATTTCAATATTGGCATGGAATACCAGCAGGCATGGCAACGGGGCTAACATCGACTTTAGCGCACATCGGAGGGGTTATCACTTCCATGTATCTGCTGCCGCAAAAACTGTCCAATCAAGCCTTTGTGGGCACTACCACAGGCATCTACTTTCTCATCAATGCAGCCAAAATTGGTCCCTATATCTACTTAAAACTGTTCACCCGTTTCAGTCTATTCCATGATTTAATCGCAGTCCCAATGATAGCTATTGGTGTGCTGGTAGGAATTTTCTTAAATAAGCGCATATCAAGCGCTTTATTTTCCAATATTATTTTAGTTGTAGTCTTTGCTACGGGCTTACAATTGTCTGGCCTCGCCGGATTTCTCTGGCATATTTTTCAGCGAGTGTTTAGTTAGATTACGTTTCACGTTTCACGACTATGAAACCACTGCCTTTTATTCTTTTGATATTTCAGCTTTCTGCCTGGCAAATAGCCGGAGAGTTCAACGAAGCAGAAGTTACTTCTGCATCACTTAAAGAACAATCTTATTCCACTGCTTTGGAGGCCTTGATAAATCGTGGAATTTGCTTCACCTATTCTGGTCAATACAAGGAGTCTGAAGAAGCATACAAGAAACTGATACATCTGTATCCCCAAAACCCTGCTGGATATTATTATCTCGCAGCTCTGTATCAAACAATTATGCGCAACTATCGGGTGAGGAAATTTGAACCACAGTTTGAGAAATTTATTGATTTAGCCATCGAAGTAGCTGAAGAAGCGCTGAAAACCGAGAGAAACAATGCCATTTTGTATATGTATCTTGGCAACGCTCGCGGTCATAAAGGAGTACACCGAATCAATCAACAGAAGTTTTTCTGGGGTTTCATGGATGGTTTAAAGGGCGCTTCGTATTTAGAAAAAACGCTTGAATTAGACCCAACGCTGTATGATGCCTATTACGGCGCGGGAATTTATCACTACTGGCGCAGCGCCAAGTCAAGATGTTTTTGGTTTTTGCCTTTTATTGGAGATAATCGCCAGAAAGGGATTGACGAAATTTGGCTATCCATTCAAAAAGGAAGGCATTCAGAAATCGAAGGCAAGTACGCCTTGGTGTCTATCTATTATAATGAGAAAGATTATGATAAGTCATACCAACTGAATCAACGACTATATCAGTTGTTCCCTGATAGTCCTGCGGCTATGTATATGAAAGGACTTATCGAAGAGAAGCAGAAAAAGTGGCAAGAGGCTCAACAAACGTTTCAACAACTTCTCGCGCATTTGCGCGCTGCGGAATATAAAAGTCTCGGCTATCAAGCTGAATGCCACTACCGTATTGCCTTCTATCTATCCCAGGAGGGACAATTCGACGAAGCGATAAAGGAATGCGAAATTGCTTTAAAGCTGGGAGAACAACGCAATGCCTCAAAAGAGTTAGAAGATGCTCTTTCAAACACCGAAGATATTCTGAAGGAAGCGCGAAAGCTTTATGAAAAGCTTTTGGAACGTCAATCCTTCAGCAAACCGTGAAATCGGCTCAGAAAAACTAACCTTGAACAGGTTTAGAACCTTTTCAAGGTTGGTAGGTACTCACCTGCGTCACGATGACCAATAGCGAAAGTGCGCATTAGTTGTCCGCGCGCATCGTAAATCCGAAGTGTTGCATCAGCAGATATGGCAAGACTGTAAAGAATCCATGTTTCCGGAATGTCAGACTTGCGGGTTTTCTAAAAACCCCGAAGGTCTCATGAAATCTCACTTTCAAACTGTCGCGTCTCAATTCTACCTCTCGGAATTTCTAATCCACTTTTTTGATTTTTCCACTACGCTGGTATACGTGATTAGCTTCATTTTCATCACTTGCCAATCTGGATTTGAGGTGAAAAATGATGTTTCTGAATACGTTCCCTATACTGGGCAAGCATACAAGTCTGTAAGATAAACCCTCTTCCCTTTGATGAATGGATAGTAAGTGTGCGACTGGCTGGCAACTTGCTGCCAGTAGCGCTTGCCAGCACCGAAGACGCTCGCTGAAAATCTAAGAGCCGGAAGTAGTGACTTAACTATGGAAGTGTAGCCATCTGAAGCTCATACTAACTTTTGCACTGGCGGGCAAGCCGCCAGTGCCACTTTTTGTCTAGTGAAAGTCAAATCAGCGATAGCCGATTATTTTGATCCCTCCAACGTAATTCCCCCTGGTGGGAATTGCCAGACCTACCCTTTCAACAAAGAGATGCCCAGGCGTTGCAGGTATCGGTAACCATACGTTATCAGAGTTAAACGAATAAGAATTTTGAGGATACGTACCTAGATTTTGTCCAAATAAGTTGCAGTTGATAGAAAAATGCTGTATTCTTCTAAAGTTTATCAAAGGAGGAGAGAGTTGTCATCCTAAAGTTTGCTCCCCTTGCTTGGAGGAGGAGCTAGCATTTTGCAAAGGTATAAAAGTAACTGACACTTGCTGAGGAAGCAATGAGACTAAGATTGAATGTTTTGAAAAAGTCATGGTTTCATGGCGCCCTTATAACTTGTAACAACCCCCTGGCCCCCAAAGGTTCGGGGGACTGGTTTCTGAAACATACCCTAAATTTACTACTTATGGGTGCGGAAGAGAGGAAGTAAGTTCGAAAAAAGAAATAAGAGGATTTCTTTCCTATAGACCAGACATAGGCTTTAAAGGTCTCGAAACTGGGGGAAGTAAACGCTTGACGGAATGACAAAAGGTATGCTAATAATATCCCCGGAAAGAAGGTAGCCATAATCTTTCCTCTTAACCTGAACTGGAGGAAATAGGATACTGTCTTTCATCGATTATGTCCAGTTAAAAAACGCAAAATTATAGTCCTAATAGTTTTTGATTTAATTTTTCGGTAATCACCGCTCAAGCGTGGTGTCCTCGCCACGACAAATCGCCCCGATGGTCATCGGGGCTTGAGCGCGCGGACGCCTCCTGAGCGAAGCGAAGAATCAAGCGATTGAGACCTGCCCTCACGAAAGTGGGGGCTATTACCGAATTTTTCAGTCAAAAACCATAAGAAAAGAAAAGTTTGGAAGGGAGTGTAAATCATGAAACTAACATTCATCATAACAATTCTTCTACTTGGAGGATTGTTATTCACAAATACTTTAACTTGGGCTGATGGAATTATCTTGCCGCCTGTGGGTGTCTTGATTTCCATCAAATATCACCTCGTGAACGTAGAGATTACAGACCAGGTAGCAACTACTTATGTCGACCAGGTCTTTATCAATGAAGCGCCATTTCAGACAGAAGGGACGTATATGTTCCCGCTTTCAGAAGGGGTTAGCGTTTCTGAATTTGCTATGTTTGTGGACGGCGCACGACTGGAAGCGGAAATGTTAGACAGCAAGAAAGCAAGACAAATTTATGAAGATATCGTTAGACGACGGAATGACCCGGCTTTGTTGGAATATATGGGCGGCGGGATGTTTCGCGCTCGCGTATTTCCTATTCCAGCTAAAGGTGAGAAACGCATACAATTGGAATATTCTGAGATTTTAAAAGCTGACGCGGGGTTGGTGAAGTACCAATATCCGCTGAATACGGAGAAATTCTCCAATCGACCTTTAGAGAAGGTTTCAGTTTCTGCCAATCTACATTCTACAATTCCACTGAAGGCGATTTATTCGCCATCGCATCAAATCACCGTTAATCGGAATGGCGAACTCGACGCTGAAATCGAATATGTTGATGAGAACGTGAAACCCGACCGCGATTTTCTGCTTTACTATACTGTTTCGCTTGATGATTTCGGATTGAATTTACTAACACACCGAATTGGAAACGAAGATGGATTTTACTTATTGATGCTTGCGCCAAAGCCACAAGTAGATGAAAGCGAGGTAGTTGACAAGAATATCGTCTTCGTCTTTGATACATCGGGCAGCATGAGCGGGGAAAAAATCACACAAGCGAAAGAAGCATTGAAGTTTGGCATCGACATGCTTAGGACAGGTGATTTCTTCAACATCATTGATTTCAGCACAGAAGTACGCAAATTCAAAGATAAACCCGTCGCGGCAAGTGGTGAACATACTCAAGCGGCGTTAAAGTATGTGGATGCGTTAGACGCAACGGGTGGGACAAATATCAACGAAGCATTATTAGAAGGGCTGAAGCAATTTGAGAATACTGCCATGATAGTTTTCCTCACAGATGGCCAGCCCACAATTGGCGTTACTAACAACGATGAGATTACCAAAAATGTGAGGGCGAGCAATGCACAAAGCACGCGCCTGTTTGTCTTTGGCGTCGGCTATGATGTGAATACACATCTGTTAGACCGATTAGCCGCCGAAAACAGCGGAGTCTCAGAATATGTTCGTCCAGAAGAAAACATCGAAGTAAAAATCTCTGCTTTCTTCAGCAAGATTAGCAATCCCGTCCTTTCAAAGCTGAAACTAAACATGGGCAGTGTTGTAACTTTAGATGTCTATCCGAAACAACTCCCTGACCTGTTTGCAGGCATGCAGTTGATACAACTCGGCAGATACCAAAATGCAGGAAATACCGCAATTACGCTGACAGGTGAAATCAATAGCCAGACGCAGCAATTCGTTTACGAGGGAACTTTCGCTCAAGAAAACGCAGAAAATGAATTTCTCCCGCGGCTATGGGCGACGCGAAAGGTGGGTTACTTGTTAGACCAGATTCGACTGAACGGCGAAAATCAAGAATTAGTGGATGAAATTGTGAGATTGGGAAAGCTGTATGGCATCATCACGCCATACACCTCTTTCTTGATAACTGAAGATGAGCCAATCGTACTTCCACCATCTGTCGGACCTTTAGACCTATCAACAGCGCTTGACCCCAACGCCTTTGGCAAAGTTACTGTTGGCAAAGGCGCAATTGATGTTAGTGTTATCACCAGAGGGCTTGGGGAAGCTGAAACTCAAGACGCGGGTTTAAGCGTGGCAAGCGTCAAAACTATTGGACGCAAGACGTTCATCCTGCAAAATGATGTCTGGACGGATACTGAATATCAGGAAGGGCAGCCTACTGTTGATATAATCTATGGCAGCAGGGATTATTTCGACCTAATCGCGGCTACTCCTGAACTTGGCAAATATTTTGCTCTGGGACAGAAAGTTATCGTGGGATTCAACGGTGTTTTCTACCGTGTTGCGCCAGGACCATTACTCAATTACGGGGATGTCAATGAAGATGGTTCAGTTGGCGTTGACGACGCAATTTTGATTCTTCAGGCAAGAGTGGGATTGGTGACTTTAACCCAAGTGCAGCAGATTTCAGCGGACGTCAATGGAGATGGCAATGTAACCACTTTCGACGCATACTTAGTGATGCGGTACGCGGCGGGGATAATCAAATCATTTCCGGTTGAAGGAGTTAGGTAGTTTTCAAGGCATGTTCGCTTCGCTCACCAACGCCTTCGGCTTATGGTTTCAGAAAATAGTCGCGTATGGGGTTTCAGAAAATAGTCCCCATACGCATCAAGTTAAGACCAAATCCGCAGGTATAATGCTATTCCTCCCCCTTGACGGGGGAGGCCAGGTGGGGGTGAAAGCGGTGCTCGCAATTATGTTCACCCTCCCCTAACCCCTCCCGTCGAGGGAGGGGACTTGACAACAGACGCTTAACTTGATGCGCATGGGGGGGGTTACATTTGATGCGCATACGCATCAAGTTAAGACCAAATCCGCAGGTATAATGCTATTCCTCCCCCTTGACGGGGGAGGCCAGGTGGGGGTGAAAGCGGTGCTCGCAATTATGTTCACCCTCCCCTAACCCCTCCCGTCGAGGGAGGGGACTTGACAACAGACACTTAACTTGATGCGCATGGGGGTTTCAGAAAATAGTCCCCCTTACCAAAGGGGGTAGGGGGTTGTTACATTTTAATACGTGATGCGTGAAACGTGATACGTGATGAGTGATTTTTTCCCTTCTCACGTTTCACGTTTCACTCTTCACGTTTCACGTTTTACGTTTCACGCCTCATAAGTCAATAATATCCTCATAAAACTTCCCTGTTTCAATTAGCGTTACAGGAACATTAGCGTGTTGCTCAATCTCATCGATCAAACGTTTGACGTTCGCAGTGATTTTTTCTCGGCATCGTGTTCCTGTAATAGCCGGGTCAAAGTGGTCACAGAAAGTCAATGCGATTTGCGTCGGGCCGTTGAGCATAACTGCATAATCGAAATGTTCCCAGGAGATTTGAGCGGCTTTGCGCCGGCGACGTCCGGTGGTGACACCATATTCAACGATGCCGCGCTTTTCCTCTTCGTCAGGAGATAATTGAAACGGCAACGGCCCTCTGCCCACGCGAGAAGGCATTGCCTTTACTACTAAAATCACGTCCTGGATATGTTGCCAGTTTAAACCTACATCATCCGCCAGGGCAGCCGCCGTGCAATTATCGGAAGTGCAGAACGGATAATCTTTTGACAATGCCAATGATAGATGAGTGCCCTGGCTTCCTTCAATGACAACTGTTTCTCCGCGTCCACATGCTGCATTGACTTCGGCAGCGACATCGGTGCGATATTCAGCCATAGCGGGGATGTCCTTCGCTTGTTTTGCCCGCCGCAATCTAAATTCCGCCAGCGCAACGCCTGTTCCACTTGCTACGGTGCCAATCGTCCCGGTTAAATGACTGTCTTCGGCTTCCATTTTTTTATATTCCGGCAAGATAATCGGACAACGAAAATCGATTTTCGTGCGTCCGCGCAAAGAAAAGTCTGCATCGAACGCTTCGATTTCCGATAATAATTTTTCAGGGTCAACGGCTACGCCACTGCCCACACGCACCTGCGTGTTCTGATAAAGCCAGCCGCACGGCAATTGGTTGGTTTTAATCTTTTTTCCATCTTCAAAGTAAATACTGTGTCCGGCGTTAGTTCCCGTTCCTGCTCGGACGCAAAAAGTAGCTTTTGAGCGTTGGGACAAATAAGCCGCCATCTTTCCTTTTCCCGAGTCGCCCCAAAACGCATCGACAATGAGAATAGCTCCCATTTTGGATTCTCCTTTTTTCGCTTGATTTATTCATATTCACGTTTCACTCATCACCCATCACGAGGCTTTTCAGAAATTCTTATATGTTCCGTGGTAAGGTATCAGAAGCTTAGTTATCCGAAAATCAATCCTCTTTTTCCTTTCGTCTAAAATTGTCAGAAATTCCAATTTTTATTATCCGCTTCTTT
>Ga0194125_10000398_pt1 | contig 72231 bp, 62 predicted proteins | sample TA2KigC250mmetaG_FD_148626 | JGI IMG/M metagenome (GOLD analysis project Ga0194125, IMG submission 148626) | Freshwater microbial communities from Lake Tanganyika, Tanzania - TA2015034 Kigoma Deep Cast 250m | ecosystem: Environmental > Aquatic > Freshwater > Lake | place: Tanzania: Lake...
GTTCTGGATCGCGACCGCGACCTCCGCCCTCTCGGTGAGAAAGAAGCGGATCTTTCCCGACGAGCGAAAGACGACCGGGTCCGCGCGATAGTCGACGACGTCGACCCCCACCCAGTAGTACTGCGCGCCGGTCCTTTCGGAGATAAAGAACTGCCCGAAGCGCCGCCAGACCGTGATGCCGAAGGGCGCCCGGAATTCGGCGTCCCCTGACCCTTCACGTCCAAAGGAAGTGAGGAGCTCGAGATCCGGCGTCAGCTTATGAATCGCGTGGTTCGCTTCGTCCGTTAGGTAGATCTGGTGATGGTAGTCGATCGCGACGCCGCGGAAGCGCCCGTTTGGGATCCTCAGCTCCGCCGCGGTCGCGCGAGCGATCGGGGTTCCATCCGGACGGAGCTTCCAGACGCGCGTCCCTTCCCCGTCGATCACGACGACGAACTCGTCCGGACGGCACGACCAGCGCTCCTCCCGGTCGAGCACGGCGATCGCCTCCGGGTCCGACAAGAAGTCCTCCCCGAACGCGCGGATTCCGTTCCCCATCCGGTCGAGCACCGCCACGCGGTCGTTCCCGGCGTCGGCGACGTAGAGGTCGCCGTTCGTCGCGAGCGCGACCCCTTTCGGGGAGCGAAATGGCGTGGGATCGCCCAGCGGTTCGGAGAGCGGGCCGAGCTCGTTCAGCTTTCCCGCGCGGTAGCGGAGGCGCACGATCCGGTGGTTCCCCGTGTCGGCGACGTAGACATCCCCGGCGGGGCTCGCGGCGATCCCCCACGGATCGAGAAGCTCTCCCGCGCCGCTCCCCTTCTTCCCGTACGAGGCGAGGGTTGTTTCGGACGAGTTGTAGATGACGCAGTGCTCGCCCGCGTTCACGCCGAAGACGGTCAGCTCATCGTCGTCGCCGGTCTTCTCCGGGTTGTCCCGCTCGATCAGCTTGACGGCGGCGACTCCGCGCGGATCTCGAAACCGATGCCGGTTCCCTGTGAAGAGGCGCAGGTGGAAATCGTTGACGTGGTGAAGACCGAGGTCGTGCTTGAAGGTCGGGTAGACGAGCGTGGTCGGCTCGTATGAGGCGGCCAGAGCGGCGACCGCGGCCGCGAGAACGAGAAGGGCGGCGGGCCTAACCTGAGAACCCACGGGTCGCGATCTCGTCGTAGATGGCCCTGCAGATCCAATAGCCGGAGAGGATCCGCTTCACGTACGTTCGGGTCTCGCTGAACGTGATCTTCTCCACGTAGCGGTCGGGACCTTCGTCCCCCGCGGCGGCGACCCACGTGTCCGCGCTCCCCTCCCCCGCGTTGTAGGCGCTCGCCGCGACGACCGCGTCCCCCCCGTAACGGCGAAGGAGCGAACGGAGGTACCAGACCCCGTATCGGATGTTCCGCTCCGGCTCGTCGAGCCGCTCCGCCCGGAACGAGTCCCCCTCGCCGAGGCTTCGCGCGATGTGCTTCCCGGTCGAGGGGAGGATCTGCATGAGGCCGCGCGCCCCCGCCGAGGAGACCGCGTTCGGCTGGAACCAGCTCTCTTGACGCATCAAGGACAAAACGAAGAAAGGATCGATCTCCTCCCACTTCGCGCACTCCGCGGCGATGAGATCGAGGTAGGCGGGCGGATAGATGAGCGCGAGAAGGTGCGGGAAGACCGAATCCGCCCCCGCCCGTTCCGCGAGAGCCTGAATCCGCCGGCCGCAGCGGATCAGCTCGTCGAAGAGGGCGAGCCGGCGGCAGGCGCGCGCGAGATCGAGGAGCCCTTCCGGGTCGTCCTCGAGGCTCTTGCGGAGCGAGGCGGCCTCGCGGCGCGCCTCCTCACCTTCCGCGAGAGAGGCGTAGAGCGCGAGCCGGCCGAAGTCGAGTCCCGCGGTTCCGCTTCGGCGCGGGCTCCACTCGCGGATCCACGCGCGCATCGGGTCGTCTCTCTCGGCCGCTTCCGCGATCCGCGAGGGGGAGAGGATCACCGTCTTTCCGAGCTTCGAGGCGGCGCGGAGCCCGTAGTACGTTTCGGGATGCTTCTCCGCGAGCTCCCGAAACGCGCTCTCCGCGCGCGCCGAATCGCCGAGCCGCCCCGCGAGGTCGGCGACCCAGTAGAGCGCCTCGACCCGGTCGCTCCCCGAGACCCCGCCGCGGAGATGCTCCTCGACGATCGCGCGCGCCTCCCGGGTCCTGCCGAGCGCATCGAGGGAGAGCGCCTCCTGGAGGGGGGCGCGCGCCGCGTACTCGCTCTCCGGAAACAGGACGCGGACCTCGCGAAACGCTTTCGCCGCCTCCTCGTGATGGCGGAGGAGCTTGCGTCGCCAGGCGACCTCCCACTGCGCCTCCGGCGCGAGGCTGCTCGTCGGGAAGCGTCTCGCGTACGCCGTGTACGCCTCGATCGACGAGGTCCATTCCCCCATCTTGCGGAAGGAGCGCGCCCGGTAGAGAAGGGCGGTCCGCGCCGTCTCCCCCGAGCCCGCGGCGAGGGGATCGAGCACGCGGAGGGCGGAGCGGTACCGTTCCGCTTGATAGTGAACCTTTCCCGTTTCAAGTAATGCCTCGAGACGGAGCGGATCGGGCTCGGGGCGATCGAGGAGCGGGCGAAGGAGCTGGATCGCCTCGTCGGTCCTCCCCGCGCGCGCCGCCGCTCGTGCGCCGAGGAGAGGAAGGCGCGGATCGTGCGGGATCGTCCCCGCGGTCTCCATCCGCCGAAGGGCGCGGAACGATTCGAGCGCGCGCGGATGCTCGGGCCACTCCTCGAGGAGTCGCCGGTGGAGAGACGCGGCCGCGGCGGCCCGTCCGGTCTCGCGCTCCGCCTCGGCTGTGCGGTAGATGAGCTCTCGATGCTTCAAGCTTTCGTAGCCGGCGCCGTACTCGCGGAGGAGGAGCGGGAGCGCCTTTTCCGGCTCCTTTCGGCGAAAGAGGGCGAGCGCCGCCTCCTCTAGCGCGTCGATCCGAAAGCGGCCCGACGGCTCGGCCGCGATCTCGAGAAGGAGCGGGATCCCGTAATCCGCCTCGGGAAGGGAGCGGAGCGCTTCCGCGCGACGGAAACGGACGAGATCGCGGTCGGCCGCGCCGAGATCTTCCGCCGCGCGGAGAAGGTGCGACGCCTCCCGGTTCTTTCCGGAGCGGAGCGCGACGATGCCGGCGAGAAGGGTCCCTTCGGCGTCGCCCGGGTCCGGGTCGCCGAGAAGCTCGAGCGCGCGCGCGGAGCGGCCGGTGCGGAGGGCGAGCGATGCGATCCTCTTCTCCTCGGCGGCCCGCGCCTCGCCTTCCGGCGGTCTCTCGCGGAGCCTCGCCTCGCGGAGCGCGTACTCCTTCTCGGTCCAGCCCATCTCCTCGCAGAGGGCGATCATCGCGTCGATCTCGCCGCTTCTCTCGCGGACGAGCGTCTCCGGCGGATCGAGAAGCCAGTCGACCGGCTCGCTCGGGATATCAGGGGCCGCGAACGCCGCCGAGGCGAAAAGAAAGAGGAGCGCGGCGATCGGCGCGCGCGCGCGCGCACGCGAGCCTCCTTCGGCACGATCTCTCCTTTGTCTTCTCGGCATCGCTACTCCCATTCGATCGTCGCGGGGGGTTTCGAGCTCAGGTCGTACACGACCCGGTTCACCCCCTTCACGCTGTTCAGGATCCGCGTCGCGATCCGCGCGAGAAGGTCGTGCGGGAGGCGCGCCCAGTCCGCGGTCATCCCGTCCCTCGAGGTGACCGCGCGAAGGGCGACGACCTGCTCGTACGTGCGGCTGTCCCCCATCACGCCGACCGACGAGACGGGAAGAAGCACGGCGAACGCCTGCCAGACGCGATCGTACTCGCCCGAATCCTTCAGTTCACGGATAAAGAGATCGTCGCACGCGCGAAGGGTTTCGAGAGCGGCGCGCGTGACCGGCCCGAGGATCCGGACCGCGAGCCCGGGCCCGGGGAACGGGTGGCGCCCGAGAAGCGTCTCGGGGATGTCGAGGGCGCGCCCGAGTGCGCGCACTTCATCCTTGAAGAGCTCCCGGAGCGGCTCGACGAGCGCGAGGCGGAGCGTCTCTGGCAGGCCGCCGACGTTGTGGTGCGTCTTGATTTTGGCCGACGGCCCCTCGGTGGAGACCGACTCGATGACGTCCGGGTAGAGGGTCCCTTGCGCGAGCAAGCGGACGCGCGGCCACTCCCCCGCGCGCTCTTGGAAGAGATCGACGAACGTCCGTCCGATGATCCGGCGCTTCTCCTCGGGATCGGAGACCCCTTCGAGCCGCGCGAGGAAGCGCTCTTCCCCGTCGATCACCTCGAGCGGAAGACGAAGCTCCTCGCGGAACGCGCGGATCACCCACTCCCTCTCTCCTTTCCGGAGAAGGCCGTTGTCGACGAAGACCGCGCGGAGCCGGTCTCCGACCGCGCGATGGACGAGGCGCGCCATCACGGTCGAATCGACGCCGCCGCTCACCGCCGTGAGGACCTCGGCATCCTCGACCTTCTCGCGGATCTCCGCGATCGCGCGCTCGGCGACGTGCTCCGCCGTCCAATCCCCGCGGCATCCGCACACGCGGAAGAGAAAGTTCCGGAGGATCCTCTCTCCCTCTTCGGTATGAATCACCTCGGGGTGGAACTGAACGCCGTGGCGCCGCGCTTCTCGATCCGCGATCGCCGCGTAGGGGATGTCGGCGGTGCGCGCGACGGCGCGCGTCCCCTCGGGGAGGCGGACGGCGCGGTCCCCGTGGCTCATCCAGACGCGCGACGGGCTCTTCACCCCCTCGAGAAGCGCGCAAGGTTCCGTCCGTTCGAGGTCGGCCGGCCCGTATTCCCTCTCCTCCCCTCCGGCGACCTCGCCGCCGGCGGCGTGCACGAGAAGCTGCATGCCGTAGCAGATGCCGAGCACGGGGCCTTCGTAGCGCGAGAACCACTCGGGAAGACGCGGGGCGTTCTTGTCGAACACAGAAGAAGGCCCGCCCGAGAGGACGATTCCGCGGAGCGTGTCGTCGAGGAGAAGCTCCTCGCCCGCGCGCGAGGGGGCGAGGATGCGGCAGAAGACGCTCGCCTCGCGGATCCGCCTCGCGATGAGCTGGGTGGTTTGCGAGCCGAAGTCGAGGACGAGAACCCACTCGCGCGCCTGCACGTTCCCCTCCGTTTCTAGCCGACTTAGTGCCGGAAATGCCGGGCGCCGGTGAGGATCATCGCGGCGCCGAGGCGGTTCGCGGCGGCGACGACCTCCTCGTCGCGGATCGATCCCCCCGGCTGGACGAACACGGCGATCCCCGCCTCGCGCGCCCGCTCGAGACTGTCCGGGAAGGGGAAGAAGCCGTCCGAGGCGAGGACGGCGCCCTTCGTCTCGATCCCGGCGCGCCGCGCCTTCTCGATCGCGAGGAGGGTCGAGTCGACGCGGCTCATCTGCCCGGCGCCGATCCCGATCGTTCTCTCTCCGCGCGCCAGAACGATCGCGTTCGAGCGGACGTGCTTGGCTGTTCGCCAGGCGAAGCGCGCGTCCCGCGTCTCTTCCTCCGCCGGCTTCCGCTCGGTGACGACGCGCCACGTCTCTTCATTGAGTGGTAAACGATCGAGGTCTTGAACGAGGAAGCCGTCGACGAGGAGGCGGACTTCTCGTCCGGGACCTTGCGACGGGTTCGCAAAGACGCGCACGAGGCGGAGGTTCTTCTTCTTCGCGAGGATGCGGAGCGCCTCCGGCTCGAAGTCGGGGGCGAGAACGACCTCGAGGAAGATCTTCTCCCATTCGGAGGCGAGCGCTTCCCCGACCGGCGCGTTCACCGCGACGATCCCTCCGAACGCGGAGAGCGGGTCGGTCGAGAAGGCGGCGCGGAAGGCGGCGGGCGCGTCAACGCCGAGGGCGGCGCCGCAAGGGTTTCCGTGCTTCACGATCACCGCCGCGGGCGATTCGAACTCGAGAAGGAGCCGCCAGGCGGCGTCGGCGTCGGCAAGGTTGTTGTACGAGAGCTCCTTTCCCTGGAGCGCCTCGAAGCGGTGGGAGGAACCGGCCCTTTCGTACCAGGCGGCCGTCTGGTGCGGGTTTTCGCCGTAGCGGAGCGCCTGCCGGAGCGATCCGGCGAGGTGGAACGGATCGGGAAGCGCGCCGTGCGCGTCCCGCTCGAACCAAGCAAGGATCCGCTCGTCGTAGTCGGCGACATAGCGGAACGCGCGGGCCGCGAGCGCGCGGCGCTCGGCGAGGGGAACCCCCTCGTCCGAGCGGAGGCGCGCGAGGAACGGCTCGTACTGGTCCGGGTGGAAGAGGACGGCGACGTCCTCGAAGTTCTTCGCCGCCGCCCGGAGAAGCGAGGGTCCTCCGATGTCGATCGACTCGACGATCTCTTCCTCCGTGGCGCCCCCGCGCGCGATCGTCTCGGCGAACGGGTAGAAGTTCACGAGCACGAGATCGATCGGCGGGATGCCGAAGACCTCCATCTCCTCTCGATCGGAGGCGACGCCGCGCCGGGCGAGGATCCCGCCGAAGAGGAGCGGATGGAGCGTGCGCACCCGCCCGCCGAGCATCTCGGGGAAACCGCTCACCTCGCGAATCTCGCGCACCTCGATTCCCGCCTCTCGGAGATGCGCGGCCGTTCCTCCGGTCGAGAGGATCTCCGCACCCGCCGAAGCGAGCGCGGAGGCGAAGGGGACGAGGCCTCTCTTGTCGGAAACCGAGACGATCGCGCGCCGGATCCGCCGCATCGATTCCATGCGCACCTTCTTCCTTTCCGCACGTGCGGCGGGGATCCGCCGCGCGGCCGCCGGACGCCTCGCGCCCTCGATCGTTAGCTCGTTAAGATCTCAAGGATCTCGCGATAGCGCCGGATCGTCGCCTCCACCACATCGGGCGGAAGCGCGGGGGCGGGCTCCTCCCCGCTCCAGGAGATCCCGAGAAGGTGCTCGCGCACGAACTGCTTGTCGAAGCTCTCCTGCGCTTCCCCCGGACGGTAGCCCGCCGCCTTCCAGAAGCGCGAGGAGTCGGGCGTGAGCGCCTCGTCGACGAGATGGATCGCCCCGTCGATCCTGGCGAACTCGAACTTCGTGTCGGCGAGAAGGATTCCGCGCGCCTCCGCGTGGGCGGTCGCCTCGCGAAAGAGGGCAAGGGAACGATCGCGAAGCGCGCGCGCCGTCTCCTTCCCGAGCGCGTTCTCCATATCGCCGAGGGAAACCGGGAGGTCGTGCGTCCCCTCCGCCTTCGTGCTCGGCGTGAAGATCGGCTCGGGGAGCTTGTCCGAGAGCCGGAGTCCGCGCGGGAGCGAAACGCCGGAGATCGTTCCCGACGCCCGGTACTCCTTCCATCCCGATCCGGCGAGATACCCGCGCACGACGCACTCGAACGGGAAGACCTCTCCGCGGCGCACGAGCATCGACCGCCCTTCGAGCGCCTCGCGCTCGCCGCGGAACGGCTCGGGATACTCGCTCGGATCGGTGGAGATCTTGTGGTTCGGAACGATCGCGGCCAGGCGGTCGAACCAGAAGGCGGAGATCGTGTTGAGCACCTTCCCCTTCCCCGGGATTCGCGTGGGGAGCACCCGGTCGAAGGCGGAGATGCGGTCGCTCGTCACGATAAGGATGCGGTCTCCGAGATAGAAGAGATCGCGGACCTTCCCGCTCCGGTCCGGCTCTCTCCCCGCGACGATCGTTCGTCCGACGGCATGCGTGGTCACCGGGGCGCTCCTTTCGGACGGAAGAGGCACCGTCTTCCGTCGAGAACAAGCTCCTGCGTGAGAAGCGCGGCGATCGTTCGCGGATAAAGCTTGTGCTCCTCCGCGAGGATTCGCGCCGCGAGGCTTTCCGCCGTCTCCTCGTCGCGGACGGGGACCGCGGTCTGAAAGAGGATCGGGCCGGAGTCGACGCCCGCGTCGACGATGTGAGTCGTGCAGCCGGAGACCCGGACGCCGTGTGCGAAGGCCTGTCGCTGCGCCTCGAGCCCGGGGAACGAGGGGAGAAGCGAGGGATGGATGTTGATCACGCGGTTCGGAAACGCGTCAAGAAATCGCGGCGAGAGGATCCGCATGAAGCCGGCGAGCGCGACGAGCCGGACGTCCCGCGCCCGGAGCTCCTCGACCATCCGCGTTTCCGCTTCCGGAGAGACGCGGGCGCGCCGCGGTCCGGGCGGGACGTACAGCGCGTCGACGCCGGCCGCGCGGGCGTGATCGAGCGCGGGCGCGTCCTCGACGTCCGAGAGGACAAGCGCCACCCTCGCGGGATATCCGGCAGCGCTTGATGCTTCAAGAATCGCGAGCAGGTTGCTCCCCCGGCCCGACGCGAGGACGCCGATCGGCGCTCGCGTCACCGGGTCTCCTCCCGCTCCGGAGAGAGTAGGAAACGCATCCCGACGAGCACGGAAGTGCGGCCCTCCTCGGGGCTAAGAAGCCGGCTGTTCGCGGCCGCTCCCTCGACGAGGAGGTACGGCGTCAACCAGTAACCCGCCCCCGCGGAGAGGAAGAACTCGTCCGCGTGGACGATGTTGCCGCTCCTCTCGATGTCGCGGAGCTCCTCCGCGTAGCGGTCGTCCGGAAGGTCGCTCGGATCAAAGAGCGTGAAGAACCCCGCGCGAAGGACGAGGCGATCCGACTGCTCCCACTCGGTCCCGAGCGAGAGCTGCGCCACGGACTTGTAGCTCGGGATGCTCCCCCAGTTCTGGTACGCGAGGTCGCCCGCGAAGCGGAGGGTGCGGGAGTAGTAGTGAACGGCGCCGATCTGCGCCGTGAACGGCGTCTCGTCCTTCACGATCGGGTAGCGCTCGGCCGGCGTGCACGTCGTCCACTCGTCGATCTGGTGGACGCTTCGAAGGTCCATCCCGGTGCTCACCGAAAGGCCGCCGTCCGTCTTGTCCGTGAACCGATGGTAGAGCCCCGCGGTGAAGTGGAGGCTCACGTCGTTGGTCGAGGCCTCGGCGTCGAACCATTTCTTAGCGAGCTGGTCCTCGGTGATGTCCGTGCAGGCGGTCAGGTAGTCGATCGCCTTGAAGACCTTCTTCCGATCGGCCCAAAAGGCGAGGCCGAACGAGGTGTTCACGGAGGTCTTGTAGCCGGCGGCGATCCCGAAGGAGTGGATCGAGACGCGATCGTGGTAGCTCCGGATCAGCTGATCGCTCTCCGCGAAGGACGAAGCGTCTCCCCGCGTCTTTCCGGTGACCACCGGCTTCGTTCCGCCCTTGGGCGGGTATCCGAAGAGATGCCCTCCGATGTCGTGGTCGTAGACGGCCGCCTCGAGTAGGGCGAAGCTGAAGCCTCCGGCGTCGGGGAGCCGGAGACCGACCAGACTGAAGTTCCCCCGATCTTGGAACCGTAAAGAGTTGCGACCGCCGTCCGTCTCGAATTCGGGACCGTGGACGAAGGTCCCCTCGAGAGTGAACTCGAGGCTCGGGCTCCAGGGGATGAGGGCCGGGTTGTGATAGGCCGAGCTCGCGCCGGAAGGAAGCGCGACGTGGCCTCCTCCCATCCCCGAGTAGCGGACGCCGATCGGCAGGAACTCCGACTGGAGGAACCGCCCGTCCGCATGCGCGGCGGAATCGAGGAGGGCCGCCGCGAGGAGAAGGACAAGTGAGACGATCCGCATGACCCGAGAGCCCCCTTCCTCATACGAGAACGACCGCGCGCGTTTCCCGCGAGGCGCCTCCGCCGGCGTTCTCCCCGCGAACGAGGACACTATAGGAAGGGGGTCCGTCGCTTGTCAACCCGACCGGATGCGCGCAGGCGCAGCCGAAGCATACCTGGTACAGACTCACAGACTCGCCTTGACGGTTCGGCCGAGTGATGTTAGCTTAGCTTGACCGTTTCGAACGTCGTGAAAAGGAGAGAGTGCGAATGCCTCATCACAAGTCGCCGAAGAAGAGAATGCGATCGGACAAGAAGCGGAACCTCGCCAACCGTTCCGCCCGTTCGGCCGTCCGCTCGCTGACCCGAAAGATGCGCGAGGCGGAGAAGCCCGCGGAAGCGGAAGCGGCCGCCGCGCAGCTGATCCCCCGCCTCGACAAGGCCGCGAAGAAGCATCTCCTTCATAAGAACCAGGTGGCGCGCCGGAAGTCGAGGACGATGAAGCGCGTGAACCGCATGAAGGCCGAGGCGGGCGCGGCGGAGAAATCGTAGCCGAAGAAGCACTTCGCTCCGGCCTGATCGGCTACTTCCGGTCCGGCGCCTCTCGCAGCCTCTCCTCGAGGCGCCGGAGCACCTCCTCGACCAGGAGATCCTCCCCCGGCGAGCCCTCGGCGGGCTTCTCGGTGCAGGTCTTGCATCCGCCGCATCCTTCCGCGCGCGCGGGAGGCGCCGGACGCATCCCGAGGAGCTTCGCCACCTCGGTCCGTTCGAGCGGCTCGACGCGGCCGAGAAGCCGCGCCGTGAAGAGCGTCCGCGCGAAGCTCTCGATCATCTCCATCCGGTGGAAGGCCTGCCAGATCTCCTCGCCGAGCGTGACCGCTCCGTGATTCTTGAGGAGAAACGCATCGTGAGCGCGGGCGATCGGAACGATCGTCTCGGCGAGCTCCTCCCCTCCCGGCGTTCCGTAGGGGGCGAGGGGGATCGACCCGACGGTGAGGAGGATCTCGGGGAGCACGCAGTCCGCGAGCGGAATCCCCGCCACTGCGAAACCGGTCGCGGTCGGCGGGTGGGCGTGGACGATCGCGCCCACGTCCGGGCGGGCGCGGTAGATCGCAAGGTGCATCGCCGTCTCCGAGGAGGGGGCCCCCTGCCCCGCCCGGAGGCGGCCGGATCCGTCGACCGTGACGAGGCACTCCGGGCGTAGGCGTCCTTTCGGTGCACCGGCCGGCGTCAGCAGAAACCGATCGTCTCCGAGGCGGATCGAGAGGTTCCCCTCGGTCGATGCGACAAGCGACTTCTCATAGAGAAGACGGCCGATCGTGACGAGAAGGGGGCCGGCTTCTTCCGGGGATCGGAAGCTCACGGCGCCTTCTCCTCCCCCGGGGAGGTGGAGACGATCGCGTCGACCACCCCGACGATGAGGCTTCGAACCGGAACGCCCGGAACCCTAAGGATCGCCTCGGCCGCGTTCCCCTCGTGCACGACGAGGACCCGTTCCCCCGCGCCCGCGCCGACGGTGTCGAGCGCGATGAAGGCCTCGCCCTCCGCCTCCCCTTCCGGCGTCGCGGGACGAACGAGGAGGAGTTTTCGCCTCGCGAGGGAGGCGTGGCGGAGCGTGGAGACCACCTCGCCGATCACGACGCCAAGGATCATTCCTCGATCTCCACCTGGTCCGCGATGCCGAGGATCGCGGCGTCGACCGGAATCTGCGGTCCGGGGAACGCCTTCGCCGCCTCGCGCTTCTCGACGAACAAGACCCGCTCGCCCCGCCCGGCGCTCACCGTATCGATCGCCACGAGCGGCCGGCCGGCGGGTCGGTTCTTCTCATCGAGCGGTTGCACGAGAAGAAGACGCTTGGCGAGAAGGGACTCCGCCTTTCGCGTGGCGACGACCGTTCCGATCACGAGGCCGAGCCTCATGCGAGCCACTCCCCGGAGATCTTCCCGTGGGTCTCGGCCGCCGGAGCGGGGATCACGACCTCGGCGACGAGTCGGTCCTCCCGCCGGGCCTCCCCGGAAGCCGCGGCGACCGCCGCCTCGACGTCCGAGAGCTCCCCGGTGAGGACGACACACCCCTTGCCGCCGATCCGCCGCGCGAGATGAACGCGAAGAAGGCGGACCGGCGCCGCCTTCGCGGCCGCGTCGGCCGCCCGGACGGCGGATGCGACCGCCGAGGTCTCGACGACCCCGATCGCGTCGATCGGGACGTCCGGGCGCTCTCCCCGAAGAAGGGGCGCGAGCGTCTCGTGCGGGGCCGGCAGGAAGACGCGGTCCACGAGATTCGCGCCCGCCGCCTCCACCCCCCTCTCAAACGCCGACTCGACCGAGGCAATCTCCCCGCGGAAGAGGACGAGGTACTTCCCCGGGTCGAGGGGGCGCGACTCGAGAAGCTCGACGCGCGCGCGCTTCGCGACCGCGTCCGCCGTTCGAAACCCGGCCGCGATCGAATCGAGCTCGAGAAGGGCGATCGCTTCTTCCATTGTGCCTCACACGATCCGAAATCGATCGACGAGCACGCAGCGCCGGGGCCTGGTGAACGTCCGCGCGTTGGTGAGCCCGTCGCCGGTCGGGCTCGCGATCGTGAAGCTCGTGTACCCCTCGCCTCCGAAGCCGAGGCCGGCGTAGTTCGGGCCGTTCTTCACGAAGATCGATGTGTTCATCACGCGCGCCATTTTGCTGAGCTTATCGATATTTCGCGAATGCATGCTCGCCGTATGACGGAATCCGTGCTCCGCGCGGCACGCGAGATCGATCGCCGCGTCGACGTTCGGGACGCGGACGACGGGGAGGACGGGGATGAGAAGCTCGGTCCAGACGAACGTGTGCTCGCCGGGGACCTCGACGAGGATGAGGCGCGGATCGCCGTGCCCTCTCACCCCGAGCGCGTCGAGGATGCGGCCCGCGTCGCGGCCGACGAGGCTCTTCTCGACGACCGAGTGGGCGCCGGGCCCGCGGTCTTCGGCGAGGACGAGGTTCTTCAGCCTGGAAACCATCGCCCCCTCGATCTCGTAGGCGCCCGCGCCACGCATCTCCTCCTTCAGCCGGTCGGCCGCCGAGGCGACGCAGAGGACCTCTTTCTCGTCGGTGCAGACGATGTTGTTGTCGAGCGAGGCGCCGAGCACGAGATCGCGCGCCGCCTGGCGAAGATCCGCCGTCTCGTCGATGACCGCCGGCGGGTTTCCGGGGCCGGCGGCGACCACCCGCTTTCCGGAGCGCATCGCCTCGGCGACGACGCCCGGCCCCCCCGTCACGACGAGGAGCGCGATCTCCGGGTGCTTCATGATCGCCTGGGCGGTCGCGATCGTCGGCTCCCTGACGGCGGTGAAAACGAACGGCGGTCCCCCCGCCGCGTGCGCCGCGTCGTTCAGGATCGCGAGGCAGCGGTTCGTGCACTCCCTCGCGGCCGGATGCGCGTTGAAGACGACCGTGTTCCCGCCGGCGACCATGCCGATCCCGTTGTTGATGACGGTCTCGGTCGGGTTCGTGGATGGGACGATCGCGCCGATCACGCCGTAGGGGGCGTGGTCGACGAGGGTGAGGCCGTGGTCGCCGGTCGTCGCCCAAGGCTCCAGAATCTCCATCCCCGGCGTCTTCGTGGCGACGAGGACGTTCTTGCGGATCTTGTCCTCCGCGCGCCCCATCCCCGTCTCGGAGACGGCGTCGGCCGCGAGCGTCCCGGCCGCGTCGCAGGCGGCCTTTCGCATCGCATCGATCATGACTCGTCGGACTTCGAGGGAGAGAGAGGCGAGCGCGTCGAACCCTCGGCGCGCCTCGAGGATGGCGCGGTCCAGATCGTCGAAGATCCCGGACTCCGAGCGCCGCGCGGCGCGTGGTTCCTGCGCGCGCGGCGTCTCTCCGAGCTTCTCCAACACGCGGTCGACGATCGCGTCGATGTAGGGGTTGTCGTTCGGCACCGGATCAGCCGTTCTTCCGGAAGGTGATCGCCCCTCCCACCTCGACCGTGTCGATGATCCCCACGATGACGGCGTCCACGGGGCGGTTCTCGGTCGCCGGAGTGAGGCGCGCGCTCGACCCCTGCGTGCAGAGGACGACCTCCCCCTCGCCCGCTCCTACCGAGTCGGCCGCGACGATCGCGGAGCCGGACGCCTTTCCGTCGGGTTCGAGGATGCGGACCACGAGGAGCTTCAGCCCCTCGAGCTTCTCGTCCTTGCGGGTCGCGACGACCGTCCCCTCGACCCTTCCAAGAACCACGCGCCTCTCCTCTCCGAAGCGGGACTACTTCGAGTCGGGCTCGGTCTTCCCGATCGGAAGAACCTCCTCCAGGTTCTGGTGCGGTCTCGGGATCACGTGGACCGATACCAGCTCTCCGACCCGGCTCGCCGCCGCGGCCCCGGCTTCGGTCGCCGCGCGGACCGCGGCCACGTCCCCGCGCACGATCGCCGTGACGTATCCGCCGCCGATCCGTTCGTAGTTCACGAGCTTCACCTTGGCCGCCTTCACCATCGCGTCGGAGGCTTCGACCATCGCGACGAACCCGCGGCATTCGATCAGGCCCAATGCTTCGCCCATCGGCTCACTCCTTGTGTCGGTCCCCGGACTCGATCCGTCCGGAACGGGAACATCGGCTCCCCGGGGGAAGCCGAACGGAAACTATCAGAACGATTTCGAGCCTGTCAACGCTTCCGCGCCGGCGGAGCGGTACGCCTCCTCGAGGCGCTTCCAGAGATCCTCGCATGCGGCCTCGGTCTCCGGCCCGATCGCGAGATCGCTCCCCTTTCGGATCGAGCGCGGGTGGACCGGCGCGACGATCCGGTCCCCCGGATAGGGGACGCCGACGAAGTCGTAGATCCTCCGCATGAACGATGCGGGATCGGCCGCCATGTCCTCGTAGCGGCAGAGGAGGACGCGCGTCTCGTTCGCCAGGTCGAGATCGAAATAGAAACGGTTCCGCACGTACCAGAAGCGCGGCCGCGTCGGCGCCGCTCATCTCTTCGGAGAAGAGGCGGCGGACGAGCGCGCGGGTTTCCTCGGAGACCTTCTCCGCTCTCCAATCGGAGATCTCCCCTCGAACGATCGGCCCGAGGTCCCGGATCCCGTTCTCCCTGCCGAATTTCTTCATGTGCGAATAGGCGACGTCTTTATAATTCCGGTACATCCAGAGCGCCTTCGAGCCCTCCAGCTCGTTCAGCAGGGAAACGACGTTCTGGCTCTCGACGAGGGGCTTCAACACGACGAGGGGAACGCGGTGCGAGAAGAGCGCTCTTCGGACCGAGGGGAGAGGGTTCAATCGAAGGTTCTCCTTCCGGTCCTCGCTGGAGAGACCGCTCATCTCGCGGTAGACCTTCGCGTTCCGGTCCCTCTGGAAGAGATCGTTCATCATCGTGGTCCCGGAGCGCTGGCAGCCGACGATGAGAAGAACTCCTGGAGGGTCCCCGCGAAGCCGGGTGCGCTGATAGATCTCCTTCGTCAGGCGGAACCACTTCCAGGATAGCCAGCTCATCTGTTGGAGAGCGTGCGCGCCTCTTTCCTTGTCGTTCATCGCCGATCCCTTCCTCGTCGCGCCGATCCGAAGGGCGGTCCGCCTGGCGGGCGTCCGACCTCCGAGCGGAATGTGGACCCCGTGAGGCTCCCCGGGCAGCCGCCGCCTACGCCGAAATCGGCCCTCACACTAGCACGGCGAGGAACTTCCCGCCAGGGCGGAAAGCGGCGGGCCGTGCTGCGCTCGGCATCCGCAGCGCCCGGCGGACGAACATCTCCGTTCTTCCCCTCAAGGTCGTGTCGCGAGGGAGCCCGCTCGTCTTCTTCTGGGATGGGCGCGAGCGGGCGGGCGCAGAGGTCTCCTCCGGCGTCTACTTCATCCGGCCGATCGGCGGATCCTCCTCCGCCGCGCGCCGGATCGTCATCGTCCGCTGATGGAAGAGTCGGCTCGTGCGGCAAGGCCTCGCCGCGCCGCCGTACGTCTCCCGATCTCTCAACCGTTCTCCTCGCATCATTCATGGGTGACATGATTCGGAGGATGATGTATCATGCGGGCTGAAGACTGGGATTCATAAAGGAAGAGATTGAGAACGGAGGCGGCTCATCGTGACGCGCCGTCCCCGCGGGTCTCTGGCCTGATCGCTTGTGCCGACCGGTGCACCCTCCAGCTGCCCCCCCCTCTCGGGTGTGCCATCGACTGCTCGGGAGAAGACCATGCTTCTCAAGAGTTTCGTCGTTGGCCTTGCCCTCGCTCTCTTGTTCCTGATCGCGTTCTACGTCGCGGGGCCGGGGTCGTTCTAGCGGATCAAGCGCGCGAGCTCCCTCGCCGCGCGCATCCGTCGCGCGCGGCGCGCCGCTTCGGCCGGGAGGATCGTTTCGTCGCTTCGGGATCGTTCGCGGACCGTGGGAACGCGAGCAGGCCGGCCGCCGGCCGCGATGCGCAGCGCGGAATCGAGCCGGCCTCCCGGAGCCCGAGCGACCCTCGGCCGCGCGCGGCGCCGCCGGAGCGGCGAGTCGAGCGGAGTCTCAGCGGACGAGAAGAAGCTTCAGTGTTTCCTGCCAGCGGCCGGATCGGACGACCGCGAAGTAGAGGCCGCTCGGCGCGCCGACGCCTCCGCTCATCCTCCCGTCCCACGAAACGGAATGCCATCCGGGCGGCAGGTCTTCGTCGGCGAGAACGCGCACCTTCCTCCCTCGCGCGTCGTAGAGGGTGATCGTGACGCGCCCCGGCTCGGCGAGCGCGAAGGGGATCGACGTGGTCGGGTTGAACGGGTTCGGGCGGTTCGCGAAGAGCGCGTTCCGCTCCGGCTTGGACGAGGGAGCGCCTTCGCTCACGACGCCGGTCACGCTCTGAATGAGAAACGTGAAGGGGGACAGGGAAGCGCTCGCCTCCACGGTCGCCGCGAACGAGAGATCGTCGGTTCCGTACACGAACGTCGTGTCGCACTCCTCTCCCCCGTCGAGGCGGAAGTAGTACTCGACAAGCTCGCCGACGAAGAATGTCGAGTCGAGACGCGCGGCGAGGTAGCTCGTGTCGCCGACGATCGTGTCCGCCTCGAGCGCGATCGCTCCGTAGAGCGTGTCGGACGCGACGCGGAAACGGACCTCGCCGCCCGCCGCCTGCGCCGCCGGAGAGACGCCCACCGTGAAGACGACCTCCGTGTCCGAATCGACGACGATGAACGGGCTCCGCATCGCGAGGAGCGGTTCCTCGCTTCGCGGCACGTGCCACGCGGGGAGCGCCCGGCGTCCGGCGACGAACCGATAGAACGCGCCTCCGTTGTCATCGACCGCGCGCGGCCCGCTCGGACCCTGCGCACTTAAATAATAGATAACCGTATCTCCCCGCTGAAACGCCGTTCCGAACGGGATCTCGCCTCTCCAATACCCGTCTCCCCCGGTGTTCCGATTCCAGAGGAGCGGGGATGAGTCGGGCGCCGCGCCGAACCAGTGAACCCAGGCGGCGAACTCGCCGATGGAGAGCGTATCCGCCGGGTGAACGCGCCCCTCGATCCGGGCGCTCATGTTCGCGGTGAGCGAGTCGCCCGGCGCGAAGTTCGTATGTTCGGACGCGGTCGAGTCGAGGAACGCGATCACCTCGACCGGGAGCTCCGTCGCGAAACGCGATCCGGCGCTCCAGAGTCCGTACGTACCGGAGAGAAGATCCTTCCCTCGCACGCGCCACCAGTAGATCGTTCCTGCGGCGAGCGTGTCGGAGACCCACGCGGTGTCGGCGGGAAATCCCGCGGTCGCCTCCTGGTCGAACACCTTGTCCGCGAAGAGCGGGTCGCGCGCGATCTGGATCTGGTACGCGACGAGCGTGTCCGCGGGGTCGGGGAGCGCGATCGCGGACCAAACGAAGATCGGCGCGCGCGCAACGTGAAGGGCTCCCTGCGCGGGCGCGTAGAGCGCCGCGGGGGGCGGCGGGTAGAGCGGCATCCCGAGAACCACCTCAGGCGCCGAGGCGTTCGGTTTCTCGTCGAGCGAGAAGAACGAGTAGTAGTAGGTCGTGTCCGGGATGAGCCCCTCGTGCACGAGCGTGTCCGGCTCCGAGGGGGCGGCGGCTCTCCGCTCGAGAAGAACCCCCTCCGTCGTGTCCGCCGGGAACGTGCTCGTCGCAAAACGGATCATAACGGCGGCGAGATCCGCGTCGTGCGGGTTGATCCACGTGAGTCGGTTGGAGGAGTCGGCGGGGAGCGCCTCAAGAGCGAGAACCTTCCCCGGCGGGATGTCGTCGATCACGAAGAACGTGTCGACCGCGAAGATCGTGTCCGCGTTTCCGCTCGACGAGATCGCCCGCACCTCCACGACATGAAGGGTCTCCGCGAGCTCTTCCGTGGTGAACACGTAGCTTTCGGAATCGGAGTCGAACGCCCCATCGGCCGGATCCGCCGGAATCCAATCCCCTCCGTCGATTCGATACTCGACGCTCGCGATCGTGTTCAGCGTGATGTCGTTCTGCTCGCCCATGCTGTTCCTGTTCGCGAGAGGGTTCTCGCGGGCGAGGCCGGTGAAGGTCGGGGTCGTCTCGCTGGTCGAATCGGGCGCCGGATCGAGGAGGGTCGCGGGATGCGTGTCGAGGATGTTCGCGATCGAATCGCCGTCGCCGTCCCAAATCCCGATCTGCCCGCGCGTGTAGACGCACGCGAGATTGGAGTCGAAGGCGGCCGCGAGGTTCGCCCGCATGATGCAGGATTCATCGAGGAGGCAAGTTCCGTAATCGCTGTTCTCGTTCGCCACGAGCTCGTAGCCGGCGCGGAGCCAACACGGCTTGTGCGCCGTGTAGTACTCATCCAAGGCGTAGAAGCTGTGCGCGATCTCGTGCGCGGTCACCGCGTCCATGTTCTGAATCCCTTGGGTCTTGTTGTCGTAGGTCATCACGAGATAGGGGCCGCCGTAGTATGAGAACCCGTAGTAGCCGTTGGAGAACGCGCCGTCCACGTCGTTCTTCGAGTCGGCCACGAAGACGGCGACCGCCCAATCCGTGCCGAGCGAATCCCTGAGATCGTTCAGGTAGGAGCGCGCGCGGAACCAGGTGTCGCCCGTCCGATACCCGACCGTGTCGAGGACGGCCCGCACCCAGAGCGATTCCTGTTTCGCGGCGAACGCGGGGCGTGTGATCGGCTCGTACGGACACGGAACCGGATCGACGAGATCGAAGACGAACGAGAGGTTCCCGCCCGGCACGTGCTGCACCCACCAGGCGACCCCCTCCTGCACTCCGGCGAAGACCGAATCGATCCGCGCGGCGGACCAGTTCTCCGTCGATGGATCGATGCTCCCGTCGCTCTCGGGGAGAAGGACGCCGACCGCGACCGATCCGAGCATGAACTCGCTGGTGTCGAAGAACCCCGCCCCCGGGGGCGCCTTCCCCGGTCCCGGATCCCCGCGCGGTCCGGGGGCCGCGTCGTCCGCGAGGGGCTCGCCCGTTCCCACGCGCGGCGCGGGAGGCGAAAGCCGGCGGTTCCAGGCCAGGGCCGCGAAACGAGCCTCGCGTGGGAGCGATTCGGCGAGAGATGCGTGGATCTCCCCCGACTCGACCCTCCAAGAGGGCTCCCTCTCTCCCAGCTCTTTCCAGACCGCGGGCGATGCCTCGACGATCGCTCCGCCAGGCGGGAAGGCCTGCAGGATCCGCCCTCCCGCCTGAACGATCGTTTCCGAGACGCTCCGCCACGGTTCGTCTCTTCCAAAGAGAACGAGCCTCTCCTCGGCGTGCGAAAAGGCCGCGGTCGCGAGGAGAAGGACCAAGGCGACCGAGGAGATCGGCACCCGTCGACTTCCGGGCGCGAGCGCGCGGCGCGGGCCGTAAAAGCGCGTCACCACCCTACACCTCCCCGCCAGAAGAACGGACCGACCGGAGACTGCTCTTGCGAATCCTCCGCGGAAACGGGAAGGGCTCCCCGCTCCTACCGTGTGCCCGGGTAACCGTGTAACTCGCATCCAAGTCGATTGAGATCAGCCCACGACCCAGCAAATCACGCGTAGAGCAGGGAGCCTTTCCCGCCCCCTCGGTTGTTCGCTGGGTGTGGGGTGCAAGCGCGGTGCCAGACCGTGGGCTGCACGGTGGGCCGCCCACGACCCACCTCGAATTCACTTTCGAACTCACCTGCAACGGATTGTCTTTCAATCGATTCATAGTAACCACTTGCGCGACGACCCGGCGCGCGACGCGCGCTCAGGACGCCCCTCTCTTCCGCGACCCGGGCGCGCGCACCCGAGCCGTCAGCGGGGGGTTCTCGGGAGACGAGAGCGAAGGGCGCGACGGCTTCGGAACTTAGGAGTCGGGGGTTTTTACCCGATCGAGCGGAGCAAATCCCCCTGATTCCTAACCCGTTACTCGACACTATTTTAATTCAACCGGAAGGCGTTGTCAACGAGGAGCGCGCTCATCTTGCACGACCATCTCGCGTTCTGCATCGCGCTTGACGAGTCTCCCGAGGATTGCTAAGGTCCTCACGGTCCGGCGACGCCTCGCTCCCGCCCGGAGAGAGGGACCTCCCCTCCATGCGGGGACGCGGGTCTGTCGCGCGGACGGGGGATTCACAAGTGTCGATGCCAAGTCGCGCTTCCCTTCTTCTTCTCGTGGCTGCTCTCGCCGGGTGCTCGCCCCCCGCGCTCTTCCTCGAACCGGTGACCCCGAGCTTCAACGGCGTTGTCGCGCCCGCTTACCGGGACCTCTCGGAGGCGGAGATCGAAGCGCTCTTCGTTCGGCCCTACACCGGGCGAACCCTTCTTGAGACCTCGGGCACGACGGCCGCGATGCTCTACGACCTCGCCTATCTCGAGAAGCGGGTCGGCGGAAAGTCCGGCGCGAACGAAGCTCTTTATGCCATGAACCGTCGATACATCGAGGAAGGGATCAGCTTCCGTGTCGCGGTTTGGGGAGAGAAGGCCGGCGAGGTGGATCTTGCGCGCTGGCGCTTCCGTCTCCGTTCGGACGACGGGCGTTTGTTCGACCCGATCCGGATCGAGCCGCAAGGGGTGCCCGAGTTCGATAGGGAATCGTACGTGGACCGCAAGGCGACCTGGAGGAGCGTCGCCGATCTCGCCTTTCCGCTTCGCGCCGAGCCGCCCCTCTCGTCGATCGTTCTCGAGATCACGAGGGACGACGGCTTCGCGCAGCGCCACACGTGGAAGTTCGACTGGGTGAAGACCCCGGGCTGATGCAGGCAGGAAGTGGAGCTGACGGGGCTCGAACCCGTGGCCTCTTGACTGCCAGTCAAGTGCTCTCCCAGCTGAGCTACAGCCCCATCCGCGCATCCGGGGCGCTCGGCGGAAGAAATGTACTCTCCGAGGGCTCCTTCCGTCAACCGGAAAGGGCTCATCGACATTGCCTTCTCACGCGACGGCCGGCGATCGCATTGACGCGGATCGCCTCATCCGATACAATCAAAGACGCTCCGGCCGGAGTGGTGAAACTGGTAGACGCAGGGGACTCAAAATCCCCCGAGGGCAACCTCGTGTCGGTTCGAGTCCGACCTCCGGCACCAGGATCGTCCCGCGCGTCGCGGGCCCAGCTCCCATCGCTCCCCAGGACAGGAAAGCCGAGGTGAACCTATGAACCGCACGCATCATGGTCGTATCGCATCCGGACCGATCCTCGCCGCCGCCGGGATCCTTGCGCTCCTCGCCCTCGCAACGGCGGCGAGCGCGGCCGTCCCGCTCCTCACGCCGCCCATCTGGAAGTCGGAAGACAACGACTACTCGACCGGCGGCGTTCTTGTCGATCTTGACGGGGACGGGTATCTCGATTTGATCACCGCGAACGGGAACGACATGGCCCGGCAGCCGATCCGCGTCTACTACAACCGGGGCGGCGTGCTCGAGCTCGAGGCCTCCTGGCAGAGCGACGACATCGGTTACAACTGCCACGTCGATCTCGGCGACCTCGACGGGGACGGGGATCTCGATCTGGCGGTCGCGGTCCTCGGCGATCCGGGGACGCCGCAGAGGGACAAGGTGTACGAGAACCTCGGGACCGGTCTCTCCGCGACACCGGTCTGGATCTCCGGCGACCTCGACAACTCGTTCGATCTCGCGTGGGGGGACATGGACGGAGACGGGGATCTCGACCTCGCGGTCGCGTGCGGCGAGACCTACACCGGTGTTCCCCAGAAGAGCAAGATCTACCGGAACGACGGGGGCGTCCTCACGACGAACGCGGTCTGGCGGACCGGGCCGGTCGACTACACGCTCGACGTCGCCTGGGGGGACGTGGACAACGACGGCGATCTCGATCTTGTCTGCGGAAACGAGTTTGGTCCGAACCGTTTGTACCTCAATCATGGAACCGGTCTCGACTCGATCCCGGCGTGGGAATCGGGCGACACGTGGAACACGCTCCAGGTCGACCTCGGGGACGTCGACGGAGACGGGTGGCTGGACCTCGCGGTCGCGAACAACGGGCAGCTCGGCGGCCCCTCGAACGTCGCGATCTATCGAAATCTCGGGGGAACCTTCGAGTCGACCCCGTCGTGGATCTCCGGAGGACCGGCGCGCCAGTACTACTCGGCCGTCACCTTCGGCGACTGCGATCACGACGGCGATCTCGATCTCGCCTCCGGCGGATGGTGGGAACCGGTTGTCGTCTTCGAGAACCTCGGCGGCGCGATCGAGACGGTCCCCTCCTTCTCGTGGAAGTTCGCGAACCAGACGAAGGGGCTCGTCGTCGAGAGCGTGATCTGGGGGGACATGGACAATTCCGGCTCGACGGCGGTGATCGGGGAGTCGAGGTCGGGGGACGGGGTCGCGAAGGTCTTCTACACGGCCGAACGGCCGCTCCGCGAGGTTCTCGAGATCCGCGTGGGCGGCGTTCCGATCGATCCGGCTTCCTTTTCGGCGGATTTCGAAAAGGGGTGGATTGCGCTCTCCGAGGCGCCTCCCGCGGGGAGCGGCTCCTTCGAGATCGACTACGTCTTCTCGCGCCAGCTCGACCTTCTCGTGACGAACTGGGATCCGGACGACGAGAACCTCCACTTCCTGCATCAGATCGCGACCGGGATCGCGGGGAAGATCCCCGCGCCCGCCCTCGTCGTTCTCCCGAATCGGCCGAATCCCTTCAACCCTCAAACGACGATCCCGATCGTTCTCGGGGAGCCGGGCCGCGTGAGCGCCCGCGTCTACGACGCGCGCGGTCGTCTCGTGCGGGTTCTCTTCGAGGGGAGCGCCGGCGCGGGGAGCTTGGAGCTTCTTTGGGACGGGACCGACCGTCTCGCTCGGCCGGTCTCCTCGGGCGTCTACTTCGCGCGCATCGCCGCGGACGGCGACCTCCGGACGATGAAGATGACGCTCGTGCGGTGAGGACCGCCTCTGCCTCCCTCTCCGGTCGGGTCGAGCGAGCACTTGACCCGACTTCGCTTCTTTCTTAGCTTTCCTACGCCGCGCAGATCCCCCCTCGTCTTCGATCCGGAGGCAGAATCGGATGGCACGACCCTTCCGCAGAACTGGATTCGCGTGGCCGCTCCTCGCGTTGGCGTTCGCCGTCCTTCTCTCGTGCGACGCGATCGACAAGCTTGCCAGGGAGCCGGACGATCCCGACTCCCCGGCGAAGGAGGCGGCCCGCTTCTTTCAGGGAGCGCATGCGGTTCCGGCCGGTTCTTCCGTTCGTTTCGTCGGGCCGGTCGAACCGGGGACGGTGATCCGCGAGATCGCTCCCGAGGAACCCGCGGTCGAGATGACGATCCCCGACAGCGCGGGCACCGTCTATGTCTTCTTTGTCGACGACGAGCCGGGAAACCGGCGGGCCCACCCGTATCGGTACGTATGGATGGATCTCGACTCGCGAACCCACCGTACCGTCGGGGCCTCATGGGACGGGCGGATCATCCGGCCGGGCGGCGCCGCGCCCGCTCCCTTCTCCGTCAAGGAGACATTCACGCTCGACGGGGTCGCGTATGAACACGTCGAAGGAGAAGGGGCCCTTGCTCCAATCGACGCGGGCCACAAGGAGCCCTTCCGGTCCCCTCTCGAGGAACCATCTGCGGCGACCCCGCCTCTTCGAGGCGCGCGCGCGCGCGAGCGCGTTCGGCACGCGCTGGTGATCGACTGCGGGGACACGAGCGCACGGCAAGAGGCCGCCCGCGCGATGCACGAACGCGAAGCGGTTCCGATCGCGGAATGGGTGAGAAGCTACGGCTTCACGACGCGACACGCGAGCCAGTGGGCGGGGAGTTCGAACGAGACATTCAAACCTACTCCGGGAGGCGGCAGCGTTCGAAACGCCGTCCTCGACGCCTTCGACCACTACGGGGAACTCTTTACTCTTCTCGGGCCGCCCGACCTTGAGTGCGATGAGTTCTTTCTCTATGTGGCTGCTCACGCGACGGGGCGGGGAAATCTCGTCGTCTACTATCCGGATGGGACCGACGCGGCGGTGATCGGCTACGACGAGATCCTCTGGAGGATCCGGGATCGCTTTCCTTCCTATGTGAAGATCACGCTCTTTTTCGACGCTTGCTTTAGCGGTCAATCGATCACTAAGAACCGACCAACCATCGCCCAACTCTGCGAGAGGCTCTGTGCCTTCACGCTTCTCACGAGCGCGGATTCCTCCAAGACCGTTCCTGTCCCGGGCGGTCGCGAGGACAGCGCGACCGAGGACTTCCTGGAGGGTGCGAGCGAGGACCATGACGGGGACGGGACCGAGGGTGACATCCGAGACCGTTTCATCGAGATGAGGGACGAGTTCGGGAACCGAAACCCGATGTCCGTTCACTGTCCGGAGACGATCTCCTGGTGCAGCCTCGACGGTCCCAACCCGACCCTTTCCGACTGCTCGTTCGAGGACGGCGTGTACTTCGTTTCCGTCGACGGGGTGGACGATCCGGGCGGGCATCGGCCCTTCATCGGGGAGCCGTTCGAAAACCCGATCGCGGTCACCGCGCATTCCCCCATCGCGTTTACGGGGGAGCCGCCGTTCGTGAATGCCGCCGGGACAATCAGCGAGAATTGTGCGTTCTCGGCGGAGGGAGTTGGAACGGTCGCGGGCTTCCCGAACGTTTCGGTCGTCCTCAGCGGATGGTACGACGAAGGCTCTCTCCACTTCGAGTACACGATGGGAGCGCGGGGTGAGCTTCCGGGCGGGCTTGCGATCACCTTCCGTTGCGCCGGGACGAGGCGGTAGCCGATCGTCGGGCCTCTCGCAGCCGAAAGAGGTAGGTATTCTCCCCCTCCCGCTATTCCCCCCTCGCCCCGTCGATCCATGCAGCCAGGCGGCGGAGGCGCTTCTCCCGATCGCGCGCGAAGCGCTCGATCCCCGCGAGGATCCATTCGGGCGAGATGCGCGCCTCCTCGCACACCTCCTCGACCGTCCCTCCGGTCCGCCAGCGGTCGTCCCAATCCGACGAGATCGCGTACTCCTCGGCGACCTTGTGGCTGAGCCACGCGTGGGAGAGGGCGCGCGCGCGGTTCGTGACAACCGTCGAGTCGATCCAATCCGCGCCGGAGAGAATCGACTCTCGGTACTCCTCGTCCTGGCGGTCGAAGAGCTCGCGCGAGATCGTCGCGACGATCTTCACGTTGATCTTCTCCCGGTCGAGGTCGGGAAGGATCTTGAGGAGGTTCGCGGTCGTCGTCGTCCCCTGCACGAGAATCGTGCCCATCTTCCCCTGGCCGGGTCTGTAGGCGCGGATCAGGTAGGCGCCTCGCGCCGCCGCGAAATGCGAATCGACGCCGAGCGCCGCGCGGTCGGGGATCTCGACCGGCGGCCGCGTGAGATGGAGCGCGACGATCGGCCAGGGCCCCCGGAACGCCTCCGCGAGAAGGACCGGGACCTCGTTGTGCTCCCATGGGTGCAGGTTCACGATGCATCCGCGCGGGAAAAGATCGGTCACGCCCGGCGCGAAGACGCCGAAGTGAGTGCGCGAATCGTCCGCCGTCTCCGGCCCCGAGTGTCCGGCGACCCAAAGGACCTTCCCCACGCGAAGCTCGCAGTCCTGCGCGAGCTGGCTGAAGAGGCGCATCGGCCCATACTTGAGGTACGAAAAAGATCCGTACGTCGAGCACGCTCCATAGAACCCGTTGAAGCGCTTCTCCGGATCGAGAGAGAAGTTCACCGTCGCGAGACCGGCCATGATTCCCGCGTTCGCGAACTCGGTGATCTCCTGCGGGAGGAGCGCGCCTTCCGGATTCGCTTCGCGATGGAACCATCCCCACCCTTCCGTCCCGCCGAACCCAGAGGCGAACCCGGCGATGTTGGTCGAGTCGGCGAGATCGGCGCTGCACGCGAGGAAGAGCGGGCGGCCGTGCTTCGCGCGCGAGGCCGCGTTCACGTACGCGCCCCACGTCGCGAGTGCGGCGCGGTTCGGCTTCTTCTCCCCCGGCTTCGCCCACATCTCCGCGGGATAGGCGCGCGCGTTGAAGAGGGCCGCGTCCTCGCATGGGTTCTTCTCCTCGTCCAGGCGGAATCCGGAGATCTCCTCCGGCACGGAATCGCCGATCGCGACGAGACGGTTCGCCAGCCAGTCGAGAAGCGCGCGGTCCTTTCGGATCACGTCGAGGACGCGCTCGTAGTTCGCCGCGACCTGCGCGCGCTGTTCGCCCGGGTCCTTCGGGAGCGGCTTCCCGAACCCCTCGAACGCGACGCCGTACTTCTCCGCGAACGCCTTCTTCGTCTCCCAATAAAGATCCGAGTTCGCGCCGTGAGGCGAGCCGTGCGACTTGTTGTCGTACTTGAGATAGTCCCTTCCCTTGCGCGTCTTGACCCAAACCATCCCCGGCCGGCTCTCGGCGTTCGCGCCGTGCGCGATCTCGAGAAGCGCGCGCGTCACGGGACCCCATTCGCACCCCCGCTCGGTTCCGGCGACGCGCCAGCCGTACGGCTCGAACCACTCGCGAGGCCCGCCGTGAACGACCGACGAGATGCGATGATCGTCGATGCCGAAGTCGTTCCAATCGACGACGTAGACGAGATTGCCGAGACCGAGCCCCCACGCGGAGTTCTTCGTCTCGTGCGAGGCGCCCGCGGTAAGACCGCCGTCCCCCTCGAACGCGAAGACGCGCACTCCCTCCGCGCCTGCGCGCTTCAGCGCGAACGCTTCTCCCGCCGCCGCCGGCGATCCGTGCCCTGAGGGGCCGGTGTTGAACTTGAGGAAGAGGGTGCGTCCCTCCATCTCGGCGTGTCCCGCGAGGCCCCCCCGCCGGCGAAAACCAAGGAGGTGCTCCGCGTAGAGCGCGCGCGTCTCCTCCTTCCGGATTCGGAAACGCGCCTCCCCCGTCTCGCGATGCTTCGCGCGCATCGCCTCGTTCAGCACAGCGAGCGCCGCGTACACGAGAGGGACCGTGTGCCCGGCGACGAGAACGAACCGGTCGCCGAATCGCGCGTCCGGTCTTCGGATGTCCCACCGCATGACGCCGCCAAGAAGGGTCGCGACGAGGGCGTGCACCTTGGAGCGCGAACCGCCCGGGTGTCCGCTCTGGCGCCAGTTCAACATCATGTCGATGAACTGATCGATGCAGTCCTTGAGGATCTCCCACTTCGGGAAGTCCGGCTCCACCTGACGGTACAGTTCGTCCACGCGGTTCATAGATAACCCCTTCGATCGGATTCTTGCCCAGGAAGAACCAACAGATGCGGCAGGACTTGGGAATCGTAGCGGAAAGGGCGCGCGATCGCAAGCTGCGGGCGCGCCTGACAAGAAGCCTATTCTCGCTCGCGCCGCCGTGCGCTCACCGGCCTTGGCCGAGGGCGCACGCGCACGCACGCTCTTGCGAACGACTCGCTTCGGGATCTCGCCGCCGTCACGCCGCCGCGTGGTGGTCGGCTGGCCTCGGTCCCCCGCCGGTCTCCGGACCGATCTGGACCGCGGAGTCGCAGCTTCCCCAGGCGTTCAGCTCGTAGTCGTCCGCCTCCGGATCGTTGTACCAGCCGTCCCGGCAGAGGAACTTGTACGCGTACTTCCCAGGAGCAAGCGGCAAGGCGAGATGCCACGATCCGTCGTTTCGGCGGATCATCGGGTGCGAGCGTTCGTTCCAGTTGTTGAAATCTCCCACGAGATACACGGGGCCCCGAGCAGGTTCGGAGAACCGAAACAGCACACGGCCCGTCGGGTCGATCCGCACCATCTCTCCTCCCTTTCGGATCGATCTCTCATCTCGGAATATAGCACGCGTTCTCTCTGTCGCCACCCGGTCGAGAATCGGCCGGCGTCGCTCAGATGCGAGCCGCGAGTCTCGGGGCCGCGATCGCTGGAATCAGAGAAGAAGGCGCTCGACGGTCGCGAGAAGCCCATCCTTGCGCGGCACCGCGTCCGGAAGGATCGTGTCGCCCGCGCACGGAGGACGTCCGCCGTGGGGACATTCGCGGCACGAGAGGCAGAGGATCTTGCCTCCCGCAAGGCGAAGGCGGGAGAGAAGGCGCTCGCAACCCGCAGGGTTTCCCCAGAGGTCGGCGATGATGAGGTCGGGGCGCTCACCGCGCCGGACGCGCGCGATTCCCTCGCGGATCGGGACCGCGATGCACGCATGCGGGCTGCGGCGGAAGAGAGCCAGAAACGTCTGGCGGAGACCCTGGTCGTCCTCGACGACGAGGATCTTCTTCCCGAGCCCCACGGAACGCACTCCCTGGCCCGGAACCTATCCCCGGGCCGGCCGGGGAGTGGAGTTCTACTTCTTCGGCGACGCGGCCTTCATGCCGGCGTCGAGCGCCTTTTCGTTCAGATCGAGAAGCTGGGTCCTCCGAATATGCAAACGGAGGGCATTCAGCGCCTGTTCACGATCGAAGATTCCCGTGATCCCGAGATAGGCGCCGAGCATCACGACGTTCGCGACGCGCGTGTTCCCGATCGAGTCGGCGATCTGGGTTGCGGGGATCGCGTAGCTGCGGAGCCTCTCCGGCACCGGCACCCCCTCGATCAGCGAGGAGTCGTAGAGGAGCATCCCGTTGTCGATGACGTCGTTGACGAACCTCTCGTACGAGGGGCGGTTCATCGCGACGAGCACGTTCGGGAGCGAAACCGTCGGGCTCCCGATCCGTTCCGACGAGATCACCACGTGGCAGTTGGCCGTTCCCCCGCGCATCTCCGGCCCGTACGAGGGGAGCCATGTGACTCGGTGGCCCGCCTGCATCCCCGCTTCGGCGAGCACCTCGCCGAGGAAGAGGATTCCCTGTCCGCCGAAGCCGGCCACCTTCATGCGCACCGTCTCGCGGAGGGGCGCGGAGGGCTTCGGGATCGTCGCCGCTTCGCCGGTCTGGATTCCGAGGGCCTCGGCGACCGTCTCGAGCTTCGGCTCCTCCACGGGAGGGAGCTCTTCCTTGCTCCGATCGCGATAGACACCGAGAGGGAACACCGGAAGCATGTTCTTTGTGATCCACTCCCTCGAATCGGGCGGCGAGAGCTTCCATCCGGTCGGACAGGGAGAGAGGATCTCAACCAGCGAGAAACCGCGCCCTTCCACCTGCATCTGGATCGCCTTCTTGATCGCCTTGCGGGCCTTCGCGGTCGTCTTCGGGTCGATGAGCGCGACCCGCTCGAGATAGACGGGCGCCTCGAGCGAGGCAAGAAGCTCGCACACGCGGATCGGGAACCCCTCGTTCGCGCGGGTCCGACCGCGCGGCGTGGTCGAGGTCCTCTGGCCGAGCAGCGTGGTCGGCGCCATCTGGCCTCCGGTCATCCCGTAGATCGCGTTGTTGATGAAGAAGACGGTCATGTTCTCCCCGCGGTTCGCCGCCTGGAGAATATTGTTCCCGCCGATCGCGGCGAGGTCCCCGTCTCCCTGGTAGCTCATCACGATCGTGTGCGGCTGCGCGCGCTTCACACCGGTCGCAGCCGCGGGCGCGCGCCCGTGGGCGACCTGAATGTGCCCCATGTTGAAGTAGTAGTACGCGAACACGCTGCATCCGACCGGGCTCATCAACACCGCGCGGTCCGCAACCCCGAGCTCGTCCACCGCCTCGCCGATCATCTTGTGAACGTTCCCATGCCCGCACCCCGGGCAGTAGTGGGTCGATTCTTTGTCCGGGCCCGGCTTGTACTTGTACTGGTCGAGAATGCTCTTCGCCTTCTCCTTCACCACCATGTCCATTACGCCACCCCCTCCCGAACCTCGAGGATGCTCACGATTTCCTCCGCGCTCGGGACCATTCCGCCGGTTCTCCGGAAGAGGCGGACCGGCTTTCTTCCCTCGACGGCGAGCCGAACATCCTCGATTAGCTGGCCCGTGGAGAGCTCCGCGACGATGAATTCCTCGACGCTCTCCGCGCGCTTGCGGATGATGTCGGTCGGGAACGGCCAGAGGGTGATCGGCCGGATCATGCCGACGCGGACCCCCTTCTTTCTTGCCGCATCCACCGCCGAGAGGACGATCCGCGAGACGACGCCGTAGCCGATCAGGATCACGTCGGCGTCCTCGGTCCGATACTCCTCGTAGCGCACCTCGTTCGCTTGAACCGTCTGGTACTTCTTGAAGAGATGCTCGACGTGGACCTCGAGCTCCTCGGCCGAGAGGTGGATCGAGCTGACGAGGTTCCCCTGCGTTCGGCTCGTCCCGTCCACCGCCCAGGGCTTCTCCGGCTTCCAGATCTCCCGGATCGAGAGGTCGACCGGCTCCATCATCTGCCCGATGTAGCCGTCCGCGAGGATGACCGCCGGGTTCCGGTACTTGTCGGCCAACTCAAAGGCGAGGATCGTGAGATCGCACATCTCCTGCGCGCAATTCGGCGAGAGGACGATGTTCCGGTAGTTCCCGTGCCCTCCCCCCTTCACGACCTGGAAGTAGTCCCCTTGCTCGGGCGCGATGTTCCCGAGCCCCGGGCCCCCGCGCACGATGTCGACCACGACGATCGGAAGCTCCGCGCCGGCGGAGTAGGAGATTCCTTCCTGCTTCAAGCTGATTCCGGGCCCGGAGGAGGCGGTCATCGCGCGCACTCCGGTCGCCGCGGCGCCGTAGACCATGTTGATCGCGGCGACCTCGCTTTCCGCCTGGAGGAAAGTGCGCCCGAGCGGAGGGAAGTACAGGGCCGCGGTCTCCGCGATCTCGCTTGCCGGTGTGATCGGGTAGCCGAAGTACGCGCGGCAGTCGGCGAGGATCGCGCCCATGATCACCGCCTTGTTCCCTTTCATGAGTTTCCGCGCCATCAGCTTTCTCCTTTGGCGGGGCCGCCGCGCTTGTAGACGCGAATCGCCCGCGGCTCGGGGCATGAATAGAAGCAGATTCCGCACCCCGTGCACCGGATGTTGAGCGCCTTCGCGGGGTGATAGCCCATCCGATTCAGGTGGGGAGCGATCTCGATGTCGTGCTGCGGGCAGTCGTCGATGCAGAGGAAGCACCCCTTGCAGTGATCCTCCGAGATCTCGATCCACCCTTTCGTGCTCTTGACCGCTTCGGTTGTCATCGTCCCATCACTTCCTCCGCCGCCCGGGACGGCGGATGCCCGGTTGATCCGTTCGACTTTCCGTCATGCTCTCCCTCTTCGCGCGCGTGCAAGGCACGTGCCACCGCCGCCCGGTCCTCCTTGATTCTAACACATTGAGGCCGAAATGCTTGCCCTTCCCTTCCGACCGGCGCGGCTCCCGCCGTTGACAGCTTGGCTTCAGCTGGAACCTCGGTCCGGGACAAAATGGCAATCCCAGCGCCCGGCTCCGCTCGCTCTACTCCTCGGGCCGTGGGGCGGGGGACGGCGGGTTCTCCAGCTTCCGGTAGATCGTGCGCGACGCGATCCCGAGAAGGCGCGCGGCGAGCTCCTTGTTCCCCTGCGTGCGCCGCAGGGTCTCCTGAATGATCTTGTGTTCCGCCTCCTGCATCGTCATCCCGAACGGGATGCGGATCATATGCTCGCTCCCCTGTCTCTCCACGAGCGCGGGAGGAAGATCGTCCGGCTGGATCAAGCGGCCCTTCCCGAGAACCACCGCCCGCTCGATCACGTTCTCGAGCTCGCGGACGTTCCCCGGCCATGCGTATTTCATGAAGCGCTCGAGAGCCTCTTGGCTCAGCCCCTCGAGCGACTTACCGTTGCGCAGGTTGTACACCTGAATGAAATGCTCCGCGAGGAGAGGGATGTCCTCCGGGCGGTCGCGGAGCGGGGGGATGTGGATCGTCACGACGTTCAATCGGTAGTAGAGATCCTTGCGGAAGCGCCTCTCGCGGATCGCCTCCTCCAGGTTGGCGTTGGTCGCCGCGATCAGCCGTACGTCGCCGCGGATCGTCTCGGTTCCCCCGACCCGCTCGAACTCCCCCTCTTGCAGGACGCGAAGGAGCTTCACCTGCGTCGCCGGAGAGGTCTCGCTGATCTCGTCGAGGAAGAGCGTGCCGCCGTCGGCGAGCTCGAAGCGCCCCTTCCTCTGCGCGATCGCCCCGGTGAACGCGCCTTTCTCGTGCCCGAAGAGCTCGGCCTCGAGGAGCGTCTCGGGAATCGCCGCGCAGTTCACCTTGATGAACGGGAAGTCCTTCCGGTGGCTCGCGAAGTGGACGATGTTCGCGATCACCTCCTTCCCGGTTCCGCTCTCCCCCTCGATGAGGACCGAGGCGCTGCTCGGCGCGACCTGCTCCGCGACCTCGATCACCTTCTTCATCGCCAACGAGACGCCGATCGGGCGGGGGATCTTCTCCATGCTCTGGAGCCGCTCGCGAAGCTCCCGGTTCTCGCTCGCGAGCGCTTGCCGTTCGAGCGCCTTCTCGATCGATTTGAGGATGAGGGGTTTCTTGACCGGTTTCTGAATGAAATCGTACGCGCCGTCCTTCATCGCGCGCACGGCGTCGTCGATCGTCCCGTAGCCGGTGATCATGAGGACTTCGGTTTCGGGCGACGCGATCTTCAGCATCTTGAGGAGCTCGAGGCCGTCGATGTCGGGGAGGCGAAGATCGCAGAGCGCGACGCGGAAACGGCGCTTGCGGATCTCGGCCATCGCCTCTTTGCCGTCGGAGGCGGTGTGCACGTCGAGCCCCTCGCGCGTGAGGAGCCTTCGGAACGACTGGCGGATTTCCGCCTCATCGTCGATGACGAGAACCGAGGCTTTCTGGATCTCGCCGCTCATTCCGTCCCTTCGATCGTCGCGATCGGAGACCGCGCGTCGACCCGGTCGCCCGGCCGGACGTGCACCTCGACGATCCGACCCGCCCGCTCCGCCGGGAGCTCGTTCTGCATCTTCATCGCCTCCACGACGGCGATCGGATCGCCGGGCGCGACGGCCGCGCCAAGCTTCGCGCTCACCTTGATCACGAGCCCGGGCATCGGCGAGCGGACGACGAACCGCCCCCCGGTCCCCTCCTCCTCGCGCCGCGTTCCCGCGATCTCCTCGAGCTCGGTCCGAACGTCGACGTCGAGGTATTGGCCTTGGACGCGCACGACCCATCGGCCGGGGACGTCCCCCCGCTCGGTCTCCACCGTGTGCTGGCGGCCGCCGACGAGAAGCGAGAGGTAGAGGCGGTCGGCGAGAAACGCGGCGTCGACCTCCCGCGCCACGCCGTCGAGAAGGACGCGGAGTCCGGTCTCCGTCTCCTCGATGTCGATCGCCTTCTTCTCTCCGCCGAATTCGGCGTAGTAGCGCATCGGCGTTCCCTCGATCACGAGTCCCCGCGGAGCCCCTCGCGACGTGCGACCCACTTCCACGGCCCGCGCGCCGGGCCCTCCTCCACGACGATCCGATCCCGGTCGAGATGCGCGCGGATCGCCGCGGCGATGCGCGCCACGTCGCGCGCCCATTCTTTCGGTTGCAACATCTCGGGATGAAACGTTTCATCGATGAAGTGCGTGTCGTAGTCGCCCGAGCGGAATCGCTCGTGCTTCAGCGCCCAGAGATGGAACGGGATGTTGTGCCGGATCCCCTTGATCGCGTACTCGCCGAGCGCGCGGCGAGCCCTCGCGATGCAGTGGGGCCGGTCCTCGGCCCAGACGACGAGCTTCGCGAGGAGCGGGTCGTAGAGGATCGGCACCTCGTACCCCGCGTAGATCCCGCTGTCGTTTCGGATGCCGGGGCCGGAGGGGTTGTTCAGCCGGCGGATCTTCCCCGCGGAGGGGAGAAAGCCGTGCGCCGGATCCTCGGCGTAGATCCGGAACTCGATCGCGTGCCCGCGAAAGACGATGCTCTCCTGCGCGCGAGCAAGCGTCTCGCCGGCGGCGATGCGCACCTGCTCCCGGACGAGATCGATTCCGGTGACCGCCTCGGTGATCGGGTGCTCGACTTGGAGGCGCGTGTTCATCTCGAGAAAATAGAACGCGCGGTCCTTCCCCATGACGAACTCGACCGTCCCGGCGCTGAGATAGCCGACCGCGCGCGCCGCCTCGACCGCTTTGCGGCCGAGCGCCTGGCGGAGCTTCTCGTCGACGACGGGGCTCGGCGACTCCTCGATCACCTTCTGGAAGCGGCGTTGCACCGAGCACTCCCTCTCGCCGAGATGAAGAACGTTCCCGTGCCGGTCGGCGAGGATCTGCACCTCGATGTGGCGGGGGCTCTCGATGTACTTCTCGAGAAAGATCGTGCCGTCCCCGAACGCCTTTTCCGCCTCGGAGCGGGTTCTCTCGAGGGCGCTCTCGATCGCGGCCTCCTCCCTCACGATCCGCATCCCCTTCCCCCCTCCCCCCGCCGCCGCCTTGAGGAGGACGGGGAACCCGATCGCGCGTCCCTGTTCGCGCGCATCCTTCGCGTCGCGAAGCGGCGTTCCCGCCCCCGGGATGACCGGCACGCCGCGCTCGACCATCCGCCGGCGCGCCGCGACCTTGTTCCCCATGATCCGCATCGCCTCCGGACCCGGCCCGATGAACGCGATCTTCTCCGCCTCGCACGCGGCGGCGAACTCCGGGTTCTCCGAGAGGAAGCCGTAGCCCGGATGGATCGCCTCGGCGCCCGACTTCTTGGCGGCGCCGACGACCCGCTCGATGTGCAAGTAGCTCTCGGCGGAGGGACCGGGCCCGACGCGGTACGCCTCGTCGGCGTGCGCCACGTGGAGCGCCTCGCGGTCCGCGTCGGAGAAGATCGCCGCGGAGCGGATGCCGAGCTCGCGAAGGGATCGGAGGATTCGGACGGCGATCTCGCCTCGGTTCGCGACCATCACCTTCCGAAAGAGCATGTCGCCCCCCCACCAGGCTAGAGAGGAATGTTGCCGTGCTTCTTCTTCGGGAGGGCCTGGCGTTTGTTCTGCAGGCTCTCCAACGCGCGGATCACGCGCGGGCGGGTCTCGTTCGGCTCGATCACGTCGTCGAGGTAGCCGAGCCCGGCCGCGATGTACGGGTTCATGAACTTCTCGTTGTACTCGTCGATGAATCGGCGGCGGAGAGCTTCGCGTTCCTCGGGAGAGGCCTTCTCGATTTCCTTGCGATAGAGAATGTTCACCGCCCCCTCCGCCCCCATCACGGCGAGCTCCGCGGTGGGCCACGCGACGTTGTAGTCGCCGCGAATGTGCTTCGAGGACATGACGTCGTAGGCGCCCCCGTACGCCTTCCGGGTCACCACGGTGATCTTCGGAACGGTCGCTTCGCAGTACGCGTAGAGGAGCTTCGCCCCGTGCTTGATGATCCCTCCGTATTCCTGGTCGGTCCCCGGCAGAAAGCCCGGAACGTCCTCGAAGGTGAGAAGGGGGATGTTGAACGCGTCGCAGAAGCGGATGAAGCGGGCGCCCTTGATGGAGGAGTTGATGTCGAGAACGCCCGCGAGGACCTTCGGCTGGTTCGCGACGACGCCGACGGTTCGTCCGTTCAGCCGGGCGAAACCGACGACGATGTTGTTCGCGTAGTGCGCTTGAACCTCGAAGAACTCGCCGCCGTCCACGACGGGGCGGACGGCGGCGAGGATGTCGTAGGGCGCCTTCGGGTTGTCGGGGACGACGGAGTCGAGGCTCGTCTCCCTCCTTTCCGGGTCGTCTCCGGTCTCCTTGCGGGGCGGATCCTCGAGGTTGTTCTGCGGAAGGTACCCGAGCAGGCGCCGGATCCCGAGGATGCACTCCTGATCGTTCGCCGACAGGAAGTGCGCGACGCCGCTCGTCTCGTTGTGGGTGCGCGCGCCGCCGAGTTCTTCGGCGCTCACCTCCTCGTTCGTCACCGTGCGGATCACGTTCGGTCCGGTGACGAACATGTAGCTCGTCTTGTCGACCATGAAGGTGAAGTCGGTGATCGCCGGGGAGTAGACCGCGCCCCCCGCGCAGGGACCCATGATCGCCGAGATCTGCGGGACGACGCCGGAGGCGAGCGTGTTCCGAAGAAAGATCTCCGCGTAGCCGCCGAGGCTCTGCACGCCTTCCTGAATGCGCGCGCCCCCCGAGTCGTTCAGCCCGATGATCGGCGCGCCGTTCTCGAGCGCGGCGTCCATGAGGCGGCAGATCTTCTCCGCGTTCGATTCGGAAAGCGTGCCGCCGAAGACGGTGAAGTCCTGCGCGAAGACATAGACGAAGCGCCCGTCGACGCGCCCGTAGCCGGCGATCACGCCGTCGCCGACGACCCGCCTCTTCTCCATGCCGAAATCGGAAGAGCGGTGGACGACGAAGACGCCGGTCTCCTGGAACGTGCCCGGGTCGATCAGGAGGCCGATCCGCTCGCGGGCGGTCAGCCGCCCGGAGGCCCGGATCTGCTCGATCCGCTCCGGTCCGCCGCCGAGCGCGGCCTCCTCTTTGCGCGCGCGGAGGTCCCGAATCCTCCGGCTCGATCCGTCCTCGCCCATGCCTCTCCTTCCGGAGTCCCGTCGTTCTCAGAGTGTAGCAAGCCAAGCGCGGGCTTGTCCACCGCGCCCCCGAATCAGTAGACGAAGTGCTCGAGCGGGTAGTAAGCGGTCTTCGCCGGAGAGCCGGCCGCGCGGATCCGCTCCGCGAGAAGACGGGCGTCGGCGGCGATCTCGGCGCGGGCGGGGGCCTCGATCCCCTCGGCGGCGGCCCACCCGGCGTACGTGCTCCCCTCGACGAGGCGGAAAGGCGAGAGGTAAAGGATATCGTTCGCGTCGAGAGGAAGCGAGGAGACGAGGCGAGCGGTCCCCTCGCGATGCGTCTCGCGGAAGCGAGCCCCGCCGACGCCGACGAGGAAGATGAGCCCGGCGGCGATTCCGGATTCCTTGAGCGCGCGGACCGCGCCCGGAAGCTCCTCGAGCGAGCCCGGTTTTCGGAGAAGCCGGAAGAGCTCCGGGTCCCCGGTCTCGACGCCGAGGTAGATCCTCCGAAAGCCGCGCGCGCGGAAGGGGTCGAGGCCGAAACTAAGCCGCCTCGCGAGCGACCGGACGCGCGCGAAGGCGTAGAGATCCCCCGGCGAGGGAAGCGCCGCCCCGCGCGCGCTCTCCTCGCGCACGATTTCGAGAACCCGATCGATCCGCGGGAGTAGCTTGGCGTCGGAGAGAACGAAGGGGTCGCCGTCGCCGAGGAAGATCGACCGGCGGAGAAGGATCGAGCGGCCGAAGAGGCGAAGCGCGCCGCGGACATGGCGTTCGAGCTCCTCCGGATCTCTCGCGCGGAAGGAGCGGTCCGGGTAGAGCCCGCAGAACGAACAACGATTCCAAGGGCACCCTTCGGTGAGCTGCACGACAAAGGCGAGCACGCGGTCGGGCGGGAGGATGGGGATGGGACGGTAGACGTCGGAGAAGCGCTTTTCCTCTTCTTCGAGGCGGGAGAGGTCCCATTCGGCGATCCGCGCGAGGCGCTCCTCGAGATCGCGCGTCTCGACCGCGCGGTTGTGCCCCCGAAGAAGCGCGGCGCGCGCCTCGTCCGCCAGCCGGCGGATGCGCCCGAGCACGGCCCGCTTCTCCTCCTCCCCGAGAAGACGGCCCGCCCGTTCCCTCTTCCCCTTGGCCATCATCGCGTGGGAGATGCCCCGCCGGTAGAAGCGCTCGTCGAGCTGCGCGCTGACCGGCCTCCCCTCGAGATCCCACTTGGCGATCTCGATCGAGATCCTCTCGATCGCGGTGAGGTTCGGTTGAAGGTAGGCTCGGAATCCGCCCCGCTCAATCCGCTCGATCACGTCGCCGATCCCGACGCAGAGGGGAAGAAGAGCGTGAAGACCGTGTCGCTCCCCGGATCGCTCCGGCACGCGATGCGCCCCCCGTGCTCGCGCATCACTTGCTGCACGAAGGCGAGGCCGAGACCCGTTCCGTAGGCTTTCGTCGTGTAGAAGGGGCCGAAGATCTTGCGGATCTCTTCCTTCGGGATGCCTACGCCCGTGTCGCGGACCTCGATGACCACCTCGCCGTCCTTCGTCCCGGCGACGACGCGGATCCTCCCGCCGGACGGCATCGCCTCCTGCGAGTTCCGGAAGAGGTTGAGGATGCTTTGCCGAACCTGGTTCCGGTCGGCGAGAAGCGGCGGCGTCCCGGAGAGGACTTCGATCGATAGGTCGATGTTTCGTTCCTGAAGCTCCGGGCGCACGAACTCGGCGATCGATTGAAGGAAGCCTTCCGCGTCGACCGGCTCGAGCGAGGGGCTCGGAAGGCGTCCGAAGCTGAGATACTCCTCGATCACGTTCGTCAGGCGGTCGATCTCGGAGAGGATCGACCCGACGAGGGACTCGGCTTCCGAGGAACCGACTGCGGGAAACCGGCGGATCTCGTCGAGAAGAAGTTCGACGTTCAAAGAGATCGACGAGAGCGGATTGCGAATCTCGTGGGCGACCTTCGCGGCCATGCTCCCCACCGCCACGAGCCGCTCGAGGCGCAGCATCTCCTGCTCGAGCCTCTTCCGATCCGTGAGATCGCGGATGAAGATGCGCGCCCCAAGGTATCTCCCCTCCTCGTTCCGGACGGCGGCGCTGTGGATCTCGACGTGCTTCTCCTCTCCGCTGCGGGAGAGGAGGTGGACCTCGACGCGGTCCTTCCCCTCTCGAACGGTCCGCTCGAGGTGCATGCGGATCCGCGGGTGGTGGCTCGCGGCGATGAGGTGATGGAACGAGAGCCGCCGGATCTCCTCCTCCTCGTATCCGAGGTTGGAGAGGGCGGCCCGGTTCGCCTCGACGATCCGTCCCTCGGGATCGACCGCGAGGACCATCTCCGGGTAGTTTTGCGCGAGGGTGGTGAGCATCGCCTCGGAGACCAGGAGAGCGTCCGGCCCGCCCGGGGTCCTCTCGTCGAGATCCCCGGGCGACTCGGGATCGCTTCCGGGGACCCGGGCGAGGGACGGCCGGCAGGCGATCTCGAGATCGAAAAGGAGCGCCTTCCCCAGCGAGGAGAGAACGAGCCGGCCTTCCGGATCATCGGGGACGAGGGTCTCCGGGAGGGCGAGGATCTCCTCCAAGAGGACGCCGGAAGCGCCCGGCGGCCAGCGGAAGGGAACGCGCGGGGGGCGGAAGGCGGAGACGATGCGCTCCCGACGCAACGCGTAGTCCCGGCCGTAGCGCCCTCCGAGAAGGAGCCGAATCAGCTTCCCGAGCGCCTCTTGCTCGCCGGGTCTCTCCGGTGGATCGGTGTCGCCTCGACCGGGATCCCTTTCCTCGCTGAGACGGTCGAGGACCCGCTTCACGATCTCGTCGAGCCGGGGAGCGATGCGCGCGCGGAGGGCGCGGAGGCGCTCGGCGTCCGCGCCTCGAAGCCCGAGGCGGGCCTTGAGCCCATCGATCGGGCTCTTCGGCTTCGGTCGCGGCGTTCGCGGCACGGAACTGAACCCCCTGGTCCGTCGGTTGCGCGCCCGTATTGTACCTGGTACAACGGCTCCGCACCTGGTACATTCGTTTCGGAGGACGCGGAGATGGCCGATTTCGAGGATCTTGCCGCCCGCGCGCGGGACGCCGCGCGCCGATCCTACTCCCCCTATTCCGGGGTGCGCGTCGGCTGCGCGCTGGAGACGGACGAGGGGGTGGTCTTCGACGGCACGAACATCGAGAACGCCTCGTTCAGCGTCACGATGTGCGCGGAGCGCGTCGCGCTCTTCAAGGCGGTGAGCGAGGGCGCCCGCGGCGTGAAGCGGGTGTTCATCTGGAGCGATACCGGCCTCCTTCTTCCCCCGTGCGGCGCGTGCCTTCAGGTCCTTTCCGAGTGGATGGCCGATGGGGCCGAGGTCACGCTTCTCCGCGAGGACGGCGAAGCGCGGACGTACGCGTTCCGCGAGCTTCTTCCGGTCGATCTGTCCGGACTTCGAAACCACCTGAAGTAACCATCGTAATCTATAGATCGGCGAGTAGTAGGATTCGTGAAGAGGTCGGGCGTTCCTTCAACATGGAACCGCCCCTCAGCCGGTCTGGCGCATGCGAAAGGGAGGGAGCCGGTGCCCCCTCCCCCTCCGAAGATCGTTTCGAGGCGCGAGCCCTACCGGATCAGCACCATCTTCTTGGTGCTCGAGAACTCGGACGCCTTCAGGCTGTAGAAGTACACGCCGCTCGCCACCGGCTCGCCGGAATTGCTCGTTCCGTCCCAGAGGACCGAGTGCGGCCCGGCCGCGGCGGTCCCGCTCTTCAGCGTGCGCACCTCGCGCCCCGCGGTGTCGTAGACCTTGAGATCCACCCTCCCCGCCTTCTCGATCGAGAACTCGATCGTGGTCGTCGGGTTGAACGGGTTCGGACGGTTCGCGAGAAGCTGGTTCGTGTGCCCTGGAACGCCTCCCTCGACATCGGTGAGCCGGGTCGAGCAGACGTCGTTGATGTCCCGCGGGTTGATCTTGCGGCGCCCGTAATCGTAGTTCAAGGGGCCTTGAACGAACTGGACCGAGTCGCCGACCTGCGGGTCGTAGAGACCGTTCATGTTCGGATGGAACGGCTTGATCCCCGGTTCGAACATGTCGTCCACGGAGATCGTGTCCGCGCCGCCCTTCCAGAGAGAGAACTCGCCCCACCCGATCGTGTCGCTCAGAACCTTGAGACCCTCGATCCGGACGAGCTTCCCTTCGTACGGTTCGGTGAGCGCCGTCGCGAGGGAGACGGTGACCGGGGCGATGACCCCGACCCCCTTCGCCGCGATGAGGACCGTGTCGATGATCGATCCCATCTGGAGGTTGCCGAAGCGGGGGCCCGCGAGACCGGAGATGAGAATCGAATCGCCCCGCGCGATTCCGTACGCTCCCATATCAGGCACGTTGCCGACGTAGCAATTGATCCCGTAGCCGAAGCCGGCGCGATCCTGGATGAACATGTGGCGGTTTAGATACGACTCGGTCGGAGCAGCCGTCGCGACCGCGCCGATGCAGATCGGACGCCCCGCGAGCGATGCGCTGTCTGCGACCGTCCGCATGAACTCGACGCTCTTCACGCCCGGGATGAACTGCTCGGTGTTCGGCGAGGTCATCGGCACCCCGTAGCTGTTCGCCACGTTCTGCACGGTGAGCGTTCGGTGCGTCAGCGTGTCGCGGAAGGAGGACATGTCGCTCGTCGTGAGGATGACGCCGAAGGAGTCGACCATCATCGCGGACGAGAGGATGTCGATGTCAAAACCTGTAATGTAGTAATTATTCGCGTTCTCTGCGGAGGCCCGATCCAGGGCGCGGTCGAACTCCACGCCGATGTGCGTGTCGTCGATCGGGTACGCGTAGCGGGTCTCCGGCGCCGGCGGAAGGCCGCAGTAGACGATGTCGTTGTTGCCGCGCGGCTGGATGCGATAGACGTTCCAAGCGAAGTCGCCGTGCCCGACGATCGTGCAGAGTGTGTCGAGCGAATCAGGGATCGCGTACGGCGCGTAGGACTTCTTGCCGATCCAGAGGGAGTCGTTCGCGGCGCAGTTCGCGTCGCTGTCGATCTCCTCGACCTGCCACCAGCGGTTCGTTCCGTCGTTCGTTCGCGTGACGCGGACCGAGTCGACCGAAACGAGCACGCCTTCCCACTTCTCCGCCTCGGTGTTGATCGAGTCGTTCAGGTCGCAGGTCGTGAGCGGGACCGGCGCAGGAACCGAGGCGGATCCCACGATCTTCGCGCAGCCGAGGTTGTTGTAGATGCGGATCTCTGTGAGCCCGTAGTACTCGTACGCCTCGCCGATCACCTCGACGAGGTCGCCGACCGCCCAGCTCGTCGGCGCGCCGCCGGTGTAGAGGAAGACCCCCGAGAATGGCGAGCCGATCGCCCCCTGTTCCTGCACGTAAAAGCCGTCGAACATGAGGCCGGTGACGACCACCCGGTTCGTGAGCTTGACGCGGTCGAACGGGAGGATGTCGATCCCGAGCTGGACATCTTGGATCGTCCCTTCCTTCGTCCACGTCACCCCGTCGCAGTCCAAGATGCCCGCGTACGAGGCGCCGGCCGAGAGGATCACGGCCAGCCCGGCAAGGATCGCTGTGACTCTGGTCATCGGTTCTTTCCCTCCATCGACTACCCGGGTCGAGACGGCAGGTCTCTCCGCGCGATGATCCGGCCGCCACCCCGTGCGTTCGAAGGGGAACGCCGGGAGGCCGACCACCGCCAACAATAGAACTCGAAGCTATTCTAGCAGAAACCGAGCCGCGAGTCAATCGGAGCTTCAGATGTAACGTACGGTCGGCTGAACGGTTACGGGATCCCGAACCACTCGAGGAACGCCGCGAAGGCCTCGTCGTTGTTCCCCGGGTCGCCGAAGTACATCGAGAAGGGGAACGTGCAGAGGATCACGCGGCCGCCCGGGCTCGGGAGGTTGTAGCGGATCGCGGGGGTGAACTCGCCCGGCTGGTTCTTGAACGTTCCCATCGGGACGAGGTAGAGCCGTTCGGCGGCGAACGAGGGGGCGGTGTCGACCGGGGAGTCGATCCCCGGGTACTGGATCGGGCACCGGAGATAGAGATCCGGAAGACCGGTCCCCGGGACCGCGAGGAAGGGGACCTCGCATGGGCGCGGGACCGGCGGGACGGCCGGGAGGAACTCGAAGTTCGTCCCCCCGGTCGTCGGGTTGACGTAGAGCTCCTCGAAGCCCATGTACCGCGCGGGGAACCCGGGCGCAAGGCCGCCGTAGGTTCCGACCGCGTTCAACGACTCCATGAAGAGGTTCCCGCCTCTCATGAGGAACGCCCCGAGCCCGGAGTCGGCGAGCGCCATCTGCGTGAATAGCGCCTGGTCGGCGAGCACCGACCGCTGCCTCGTCCCCGTGTACCAGACCACGTGGTCGAACGCGGTAAGAAACCCCGCGAAGCGGAGGTTCGAGTCGAAGGGCCTCGCCGTGAGATCGAGGAGCGTGTAGCCATCCTCTCCGACCCGCGCGGTGAGAAGCCCGCGGTAGAACGCGTCCGGGTTCACGATCGGCGTCGGCCCCGGATCGAAGTCGTCGACAAGAAGAATCGAACCTTGAATCTTATGGAAGTAAATCTCGAAGCTGTCCGCGCCGCTCGCGCCGTGCGCCTCATCCACCGCCTGGATGAAGACGGTCGTCGCGCCGAAGGTGTCGATGTCCGCCGGTAGGAGAAGAACCGTGTCCGCGTCCCCGGCCACTTCCTTCGGCGTCCCCTCTCTCCCTTTCACCCAAATCAGGTGCCTCGCGATCGTCGAGTCCCCCTCGGGATCGGTCGACTCCCATCCGAACGGGAGAACCGGCCATGCGGAGTCGGGAAGAACCTCGCGGAAGCGGATCGTGACGGTCGGGCGGTTGTTGTAGAAAGGGTATTCCTGCGCGGCGGGCGTCGGATCGACGAGCCCCTGATCGTCGACGGCGCGCACCTCCAAGAGATAGCTCGAGAGAGAGTCGGGCACCGGGAGAAGAAATGTCTTCTTCGTGAAGGCGGTGTACGTCCAATCCGTCTCCAGTTCGTACGTCTCGCTTTCGGGCGGACCGGTCCACTTGTACTGGAAGCCCGCGACCTCGCCGTCCGTGTCGCTCCCCCACCACTTGAGATGGACCTTGTAGAGCGTCGTGGCGAGCGAATCCCCGGTGATCGCGAGGCCGGTTTCGGGCGGGAGGTTCCCGCGCGGCTCGAAGAGGTTGTCCGAGCAGCCCGCCGCAAAAAGCGCGGCGCACGCGGCCGCGACAAACACGATCGTCGTCTTCATCGGATCACCAAGAACTTTCCGACCTCGATGTCGCCGTTCTCACGGTTCTCCACCGAGAACACATAGAGACCCGACGCGATCGACTGGTCCTCGCGCGTGAGAAGATCCCACGCCGCGATCCCGCCCGAGAGAACCGGCGGCGGAAAGACCGGATCGTAGAGCACCGCGTTGTCGATCGCGCGGTAGGTCCTCGAGTCAAACTCGATCGTGTCGACGAGATCCCCCGAGAGCGTGTAGATGCGGATCGTGCAGCGGCGCGGGAGGTTCGCGAAGTAGATCAGGCGCTCTCTCGGGAAGGCGCCGTCCCACGTCGATTCCCCTCGGTACGGGTTCGGAAAGACGATCACGCCGGGGCTCTTCTTCTCGGGCACACGTCCCTTTGGGCCGGGAACGAGGACGGTCCGGTTCTGCGACACGCCGCTCTCCAGCGAGGGGACGCCCGACGCCTTGTCCCCCCGGTCGAACGAGGTGACCGCCGTGTAATAGGGGAAGCCGTCCTTCAGGTTCGGGATCGTGAGCGAGTAGTTGTATCCCCATCCGTCGATCAGCGTGTCCATGCGGACCGCCTCGAATCCCGTGTTGAAACCGATCGTGTCGACGAGGTCGTACTCGCCGATCAGCGTGAACTCGACATTGTCGCGCGAGAGGTAGACGCGATACCCCTGGAAGTCGGCCGAATCGGGGAGAACCGGATCCGGGATCGTCTCCGGAGACGCGTCCCAGAAGAGCCGCACCGAGCCCGGACCCGGATCGACCGCGAGAACCGGCGAGGGGGGCGGCTCCGGGATCTTGTAGTTCGAATCGTAGGTTCTCTGCGCCCAATCGGAGCGGAACTCGAAGTCCTGTCGGTCCTTCCCGCCGACGAGCGCGAAGACGACGTTCAGCGTGTCCCCCGGATCGAGGAAACGGTAGGGACCCACGGAAAGGATCTCGACCGGATCGATCGGCGGCGGCTCTCCCTCCGCCCCCGTGAGATCGCTCGCGGTCCCGTCGATGACGCCGCTCGTCATGCGCGCGTAGCGGATGCGATCGGTCTCGCGCGTCTCCTCGTCTCCGGTCCATCGCCACCAATCGAAGGTGATCGTCTTCCCGGCGATCGAGTCGGGGCCGGATCCGAGGAGCGCGTACCCGCCCCATCCGGGAAGGACCGTCTGATCGAACAAATAGAAGTGGCAGCCGACGAGGCGGCGGTTTGGGTCGTACTCGACGTGCTTCGTGTCGAAGCAACGTCCCGGAAAGCCCCCCGCTCCCTCGCCCGGCCCGGCGAACTTCTTGTTGCAGGAGAGGAGCTCGGCGTAGAGGCCGACATAGACATCCTGGAGCCGGTTCCTCCCGATGTTCGTGATCGTAGAGGAGAGGATGAGGAACTGATCCACCGGATCGAAGCTCCATCCGTAGGTTCGATACTCGACCTTGAGGTTGAGCGGGCGGTGCCTTTGAAGGATCGTCGAATCGGTGTCGAAGAAGAAGCAGAGGAGATCCTGCTCCGAGACGGCTTTCGCGTCGTACACCGGGCTGTTCCGGAGAGAGGATCTCTCGACGATCAGCGATCCTTCGCGATACTCCGATCGAAGCGTCGGTCCGTAGTACCCGGATACCGTCGTGGTGGAGACGAGCGAATCCCCGTCCACGTTCACCGCGCCCACCCAGATCCCCCCGCGGATCATCCGCTCGTGCGCGGAGCCGAGCGGGAACTCGAACGACGGGTCCATCGTGGCCGGCTCCCCGCCCGCGCCCGGGAGGTTCGTGCCGAGAAACCCGTTGTTGTTGAGCATGAGGCCGATCTTGTTCACGTTCGTGAAGCGAGCGGCCGGAACGGAGTACTGCGCCCCCGCAAAAGGCGCGAGCGCGGCCGCGAGGAGTGCGGCGAGGGCGAATCGGAGCGCGGATTTCAATTCGGCGCGCATCACTTCTCCGCTTTCGGAAGCTCGAAGAGAACGACCTTCGGCCCCGCGTGATCGAACACATAGACGAGCGAGTCGGTAGCGGCGAGCGCCCCCGGCGCGGAGAGGAGGTCGGCCGCGTTCCGATCGACCCGCTCTCGGTACCGGAGCGCGCTCGTGTACTTGAGAACCCTCCCGTTCCCTCCGTCGCTGAGGTAGAGAGAACCGAGCGGATCGACCGCGAGCCCGGAAGGATCGAGAACGAAAGGGACGGCCTCCGCGGGCTCGGTGATCTCCGATCCGTCGAGCCACTCGATCCCCTGCGACTCCCCGCGCGCGGCGTTCACCTTGACGCGGCCCATCGATCCGTCGACGAAGAAGAGATAGGACGGCGAGAGAGCCGCGTCCCGGATCTCCCGTCCGTACCCGAGCCCGGTACCGTCGCCGGCGGCCGTTCCGAGGAACGCGCCGCGGGCATCGTAGGCGCGGATACTCCATGCTTGAAGCGTATCGGCATAGGAGGTGTCCGCGCCGATCGGCGTGAGCGACTCGATCCGCCCCGACTCGGTATAGGTCGTGTCGTACAGACGGAGGACCTTCTGGCGATAGCGGAGGCTGAAGGCGGTCACGTACACGCGATCCTCCGGGTCGGCGGCGATCGCCGTGGGGGTCGCTGCTCGGATCGTGCGGGTCGATTTCGCCGAGTCCCTTCCCGGGAAGCGGTAGAAGGAGTCGATCGGCGTCCAGGAGGTATCGCTCCACGATCCCACGTACGTCTCCGAGAAGAGATCGTAAATCCGGACGACGGGACGGAAGACGGGGCGCGTTTCGGTCGAGTCGGGCGGGACCGGCATCGCCTCTTCGTGAAGGTCGAGAATGACGAGGTGATCCTCGGCCCCTTCGTCGAGATAAAGAGGACGCTCGAGATCCTTGAGCGTGCCGATCGCTCGCGCGACGAGCTTCCCCCCCTCGTTCGCTCCCTTGCGCCGATAGCGCGTGACCGTCGCGCTGTCCTCCGCGAAGAAGAGCCACTGGTTCTCCGTGACGAGGATGTCGGTCACGTTTCCGACGTTCTCCCACGATCCGTACACGAAGTAGCCGGAGAAGGGAATCTCACCTCGGTCCTCTTCCACGGGGAGAGGCATCTTGCGCCCGCAGCCGGCGGCGAACAAGAGAAGAGCGAAGAGGATGATCTTCCTCGTCATCGTCAGAATCCCAACCCCAGCGAGATGCGGTCCACCCTTCCCAAGAACTCGGAGTGGGTGAACGCGTAGTCCACGCGCTCCGTGAAGCCTCCGGCTTCGAGAACGAGCCCCATCCCTCCGCTCCAGTTCAGGTCGTCTGCGTTCAGGATGTAGCCGGTCCGGAGCGCGAGGGTCCTCTGATAGACGATTTCGGTCGCCAGCTTGTACGTCTCGGTGTTGTCGGGCGGGCGGCTCATCTCGATGATCCCGATCTGGCGGAGATCGGATCCTTCCCACAGGAGTCCGGAAACCGCCGCGCGGAAGCTGGTCGGGGCGGCGAAGCTCTCGAAGTCGCGCTCCTCTCCGTACGCGTCCCCGCCGTACTCGACGTAGGTCCCGGACGGCCTCCAGTTCGGGCCGAAGTTGAGAAGCGCGACGGAGAAGACCGCCTCCCGGGCGCCGAGGCGGTAGAACGTGCCGAAGTCGGCGCACCATGTGTTCACGACCGGGCCCCCGATCGCGGCCCCGTAGCTCTCGCGAACATACTTGAGACCCATACCGATCGAGAGCTTGTCGGTGAACATGCGCGCCGCTCCGATCCCGATGAAGAGATCCGAGTAGGTGAACTCGCGCCCCGTTCCGTAGGGCTGGTACTCGGTCGTCTCCATCATCTCGGTCCGAAGGGTCCCCATGTGGATCCCCGCGCCGATGCCGCCGAAGTAGGGGAGCGGCTGCGCGTAGGCGAAGTAGTCGTAGCCGATGTCGGCGATCCATTCGGTGTGCGAGACGTGAGCCTCCCGGCGCGCGAGGTTCGTGATCCCCGCCGGGTTCCAGAAGAGGGCGGTCGGATCGTCCGCGACCGCGGTGAACGCCTCGCCGAGACCGACCGCCTTCGCGCCCACGCCGATCTTGAGAAACGACCCGGCGTTCGTCGCGACGCGGACGGCACCGAGATCGCCTTCCGCGAAAGCGGCTCCGGCGAGGAGGAGAAGAGCGGCCGCGGCGGCTACGGTTCGTCTTGCATTCATCCTAAAACTCGGTCGACAGGCCCACCCGGAACGAGCGGGGCGTGCTCCAGAGCGACGGATCGCCATACCTCGCGATCGTGTACACGTCGGTTTCATTGTCGAGCGAACCAACGCCGGGGAGGTACGCGTCGCCGGTCCGCGGGTCGATCCGCTTCGGATACCGATGGTTGAAGAGATTCCTCCCCTCGATGAGATAGTTCCACTTCGACCCGCCGAGGCGGAAGCCTTTCGAAAAGCGAAGATCGAACGTTGTGTTGAAGGGGGCGTTCGCCGAGTAGCGCGTTCCGGTCTCCGCGCCCGTCGAGGACGTCGGCGTGTACGCGCGCCCCGACTGCACCCAGAAGTAGACGTTCAGCGACCAGTCGCGCGGAAGCGTCCACCCGCGGATCGCCGGCGGGTCCTGATTCTCCCCCACCGACATCGTGAGATCGGCGGTCAGCTTGTGCGGCCGGTTCCAATAGAGATACTCCTCGTCTCTTCCGATCTGCGTGAAGGTGCCGACCTCGCGCTGCAAGAGGTTGAACTGGTTCGGGTCGGAGGCCTTCCCAGTCGCGACCGTGTACGAGTAGGCGAGGCGGCCCCACAGGTACTTGCTCCGGTTCTTGCGGAGGTTGATATCGATGCCGCGCGCGCGGGCGAAATCCTCGTTGATGTACACGAAGTACTCCGGGCGGCCCCGGCGGTCGAAACGGAGCGACTTCGGGTAGTCGTAGATATCGTTGTAGAAGACCGAGAAGTCGACGGCGAGATCGGAAGCGATTTGGTGCCTCGCGCCGAGCTCGTACTTCACCTCGCGCTTCGGGTTCAGGTTCAGGTTTCCGACGAGAGGGAAGTCCTCGCTCGAAACCGAGGAGATCTTCGAATACACGTTGTAGTAGTTCGGCCGCTGCGAGAAGTGCCCGTAGTTCAAGAAGAGATGGGAGCGGTCCGTGATCGGATGCGAGACCTGGAAGCGGGGCTCGAGGTTCGCCTTCACCCGGTTCCTTCCGAAGAAGGCGTGGGAGTCCCGCTCGTAATCCCGGAGGAGCGCCTCGTTGTACGAATCGCGCGAGGTATCGCGGAGTGCGTCCTCGGCCTCCTTCCCCGGGAACCAGTAGTCGCAGCGGAGGCCGACGTGCCCAATGAACCCTTCGTACTTGAACCGATCCTGGATGTAGATCGCTCCCGTCGTCGGGCGGACGTTCCAGAGATCGTGGTTCCGCCCGAGGCCGTCCGGGTCGGCCACCCACGGTTCCGCGATCGTGACGAACTGGAGGTCCTCGCGGGAGAGCTCGAAGCCGGTCTTGAAGACGTGCGCTTCCCCCCTCGTGTGCTCGACGTCGAAGTAGCCGACGTACTGCTCCGTGTATCGGCTGTGCCAGACGGTGTTATCTCCCGTGTCGACGAAGAAGGGGGTGTCCTCTTCTCGGGGAAGATCGAAGTCGTTCGGTTCTTCGTACGTGAACCACGGGCGGCCGTAGACATTCTGGAAGAACGCGTTGAAGTTCCGGGAGAGGCGGACCGTCGTCCGGGTCTTCCGGTTCCAGAGGTACCGCCAGTCGAGCGTGATCGTGTTGTTGTCGTCGGTCACGGTGTAGTCGTGGTCCTTGCGGCGGCTCCATTCCCAGTTGTACGAGGAGGCGACGTCGGTCGGATCGACCCCCCGCGCGAGCGTCGTTCGGTCGAACCCGTGATCGATCTCGAGCTTCTTCTGGAACGAAAGAAAGAGCTTGTGCTTCCCGTTCGGCTGCCACGAGATCTTGTAGAGCCCGCTCCAGCGGTTCTCCGCGCGCGGGGTCCAAAAGCTCTTTCCGTAGTCGATGTCCATGCCGAGGAAACGATCGACGTAATCGGAACGGAGGGTGTTCCGGCTTCCGTCCGCCGCGCGCACGGGGAGATAGGTATCGTCGAACGAACCGGCGACGTCGGCGAAGTAAGTGATCTTCCCGGGAAGCTCCGCCCCGAGCGGTCGGAGCACGAGCTTCTGGATCGGCTCTTCCCCCTCGACCTGCACCTCGAAGTTGTCGAGCCTCGTGTCCCGGTAGATGTCGCCGAAGAGGGGGAGGTGATCGCTCTGATACTCCACGTATCCCTGGAACTCGGTGCTCCCCTCCTTCGTCTCGATGTCGATGACGCCGGAAAGAGCCTGGCCGAACTCGGCCTCGTAGCCGCCGGTCATGATCTCGACGCTCTTCACGGCGCGCGCGCTGATGTTCCCCGCCGAGCTTTGCCCGGTGATCAGGTCGCGGATGATCACCCCGTCGATTCGATAGACCGTGTCCTCCGCGCGCCCGCCGCGGACGAAGAGCCCTCCGTCCTCCTGCACGACGCCCGCTTGCTTGCCGATCACGTCGCTCACCACCGAGACCGCCATCCCCTGGATCTCCTCGGCGGTGACGTACTGCGACGACTTGGCGACCTCGACGTCCACGATCTCGCGAAGGCCGCTCACCTCGATCGGCTCCATCTCGCGCACCTCGATCGGCGAGAGGCCGGCGTCGACCTTGATCGCATACGTTCCCACGACGCGCACCTGATCGATCAGCTCGCTCGAGTAGCCCATCCGGTTCACGCGGAGCTGGTAGATACCCTCCGGAATCTGGACGAAGCGGAAGGTCCCGTCCGTCCCCGAGATGACCCCCTTCCCCGTGCCGACGAGGATCACGTCGGCGAAGGGGACCGGGTCTCTCGTCTCCTTGTCGTACACGCGCCCTTGAATGGAGCCGACCGGGCCGGACGGTTTGGCGGGCCTCTGCTGCGCGGAAGCGCCTCCGAAGGCGATCAGCATTGCGAGAAGGAGAAGCGGAAGCGCGCGGAGAAGAGGGCCGCCGCGCGGTCCGACGATCGATCCGTTTGCAGAGCGAATCGGCGTCATGCCGTTCTCCGGCTCCTCGGTCGTCGGAAGTGAACCGTCGCCCCGCCCTCCGTCTTCCGAGGCTTCCGGCCGCGCCGCGCGCGAGGCGTTGACTCGGACCGCGAGCGGGGGTTAGAGTCGGCGCAACTATAAACAGCGCCGGGCGAGCCGACAAGGGAATCTTTCGCCCGGCCCGGTCTGCGCGCCGCGGGGAGAGCCCGATGGAAATCGACAAGCGCGTCGTCGAAGCGGTCTCCTTTCTCGACCTTCGCCTTCCGGAGAAGCCGGAGATCGCGATCGTGCTCGGGTCCGGCCTCGCGCCCCTCGCCGATCGTTCGGAGCGTCTCTTCTCGCTCGAGTACTGGCAGATCCCGCACTTCCCGAAGTCGACCGTCCCGGGGCATCCGGGGCACCTCATCGTGGCGCGGATCGGGGAGACGCCGGTTCTTTTTCTCCAGGGGCGCGTCCACTACTACGAAGGGATCCCGCTCGCGGAGGCCACCCTCCCGCTCCGCGTCGTGCGCCGCCTCGGCGTCCGCTTCCTCATCCTCACCAACGCGAGCGGCGGGATCAACCCGGCGTTCGAGCCGGGGGAGATCGTCGCGGTGCGCGATCACATCAACCTGATGGGGACGAACCCGCTGATCGGGTACGTTCCCTCGAGCGGCGAGCCTCGCTTCGTCGATCTTTCCGAGGCCTACTCGAAGAGGCTTCGCGCGATCGCGCGCGAGGAGGCGGAAGGGATGGGGCGCGTTCTCAAGGAAGGGATCTACGCGGCGGTCTCCGGCCCGAGCTACGAAACCCCCGCGGAGATCCGCTTTCTCGGGGAGGCCGGAGCGGACCTCATCGGGATGTCGACGGTTCCGGACGTCATCGTGGCTAGGCAGGTCGGCTTCGAGATCCTCGTCCTTTCGTGCGTCTCGAACCGAGCGGCCGGAACCACCGACGCCCCCCTCACTCATCAAGAGGTGATCGAGACGGCGGCGCGCGTGGCGGAGCCCTTCTCGACCCTCATCGCCCGCATCGCGCGGCGCATCGCCGCCGAGCCGGCCTGAACCTGTTACCAGGTACGGTCATCGGCTGCGCAGCTTCCAGAGAGCGCTCAGCGTGTTCTCGAGCGCGGGTCCGAGCGCCTCGGGCCGGTCGGTCACCTCCGGCTCGTTCGGGAGGACCGCGTAGGGGACCGGGATGTCGCGGATCGTGAAAAACCCCTCCCGATCGGGGGCGAGCTCGTACCAGTCGTTCGTGCGGTAGTAGTAGTCCATCTTGTCGTCGGGAAGGGAGTGGTGCAGGATCGACCCCTCGAGCCCGGGCCGCGCGCGGCGGCGGTTCTTCCGGCACGACTCCTCGTAGCTCACCTCGATGTACACGACGCCGAGCCGCCTGAGGACCCCGTCGCTGAGCTGTTCGAACGCGTTCCGGAAAGCCCTCTCCCCTCCCCGGGCGAACTCGAGAATCCCCGTCGTTCTCTGGAAGAAGCCGGGATCGAGGCGCTCGATCTCGAGGACGCGCGCGTCGATCTTCCGGATGAAGAAGTCCCAGATTCGTTCGTCTTTGAAGTAATACTTCGCGTCCGTAAACATCCGCTCCATCCCGAGGCGCGAGAGGATGTCGTCGTCTTGGAAGCGCTCCCAGATGAACGGGAAGTCGTCGATCTCGACGAAGTCGCCGATGTGGAAGCGTCGGATCCGCTCCTCTCGGTCGGTCTTCTTGAGATAGTCGATCACCTCGGACTTGCCCGCGGCCGGCCTTCCGACCAGCGCGATCCGTTCGAAAGCCCCCTCTCTCATGCTCTTCCTCCCGCCCGGCTCGCCGCGTGCGGCTTTACTTGAAGCTGTCTCCAATCTTGAAGGATGACGACGTCGTCCATCGGGAACCGCTCGCCGAGGATCGAGTCGATCTCGAGAAGGGCCTCGCGCACCGCCCGCACTTTGGCCGCGTAAGGGAGGAACGCGGCGCGGAAGCCGTTCAGGAGCACATGTCGGAACTCGTAATGGTTCAGGCGGAACGCCCGCGCGGCCAGAACGAGCTCCTTCGTGACCGTCGTGTTGGAAACGAGACGGCTGTCGGTGTTGATCGTCACCCGGAGCCCCTTGTCGAGGTAGAACCGGAACGGATGGTCCCGCATCCGCCGGACGACCCGCGTTTGGAGGTTCGACGTGAGGCACACCTCGAGAGGAATCCGATGGTCGATGACATAGTTCATCAGCCCCTCGTCCTCGAGAAGTCGGGTTCCGTGGCCGATCCGGTGGGCGCCGCAGTAGTGGACCGCCTGATGAATGCTTCGCACATCAAACGCTTCGCCCGCGTGCACGGTGACGTTCTGGTTCTCGTTGAGCACCCGATAGAAGGCCTCGCGGTGCTTCTTGGCCGGGTAGTCCTTCTCCTGTCCGGCGAGATCGAAGGCGACCACGCCGTCCGGCCGATACGCCACGGCGAGCTCCGCGAGCTCGAGAGAACGGTCGGGCGTCATCGAGCGGATCCCGCAGAGGATCACGCCGGTGCGAATCGGGTATCTCTGTTCGGCCGCCTTCAGCCCTTGGAGGACCGCGTCGATCGAATCGGACATGCGGAGCCCGCCTTGCACGTGGAGGAGCGGCGAGTAGCGGACCTCGATGTAGCGGACGTTCTCGGCGGCTGCGTCCTCGGCCAGCTCGTAAGCGATCCGCGTGAGCGCCTCCTCCTCCTGCATCACCTTGAGGATGGTTTGGAAGGCTCTCAGATAGTCTCCGAGGCTTCGGCACTCCTCTCCGACCTGAACCTTCTTCCGGAGCGAGCGGAGATCGCGCGCGCCGAGTCGGACCCCTTGCGCGCGGGCGAGGTCCCACAACGTTCGCAGGCGAAGCGATCCGTCGAGATGGACATGAAGGTCGGTCTTCGGCATCCGCCGGACGTAGGGTTCGGTGAACTCGCGCCATTCCTCGCTCAGGCGATAGCGGCGGCGGGTCTTCTTCGGGCTCATCGTCCGGCGCTCCTTTCCTCCGGCGGCGCGCCGCGGGCGCGGTCGAGCGCGTTCAGCTTCTCCACGCGGCGCGCGTGCCGCCCGCCCGCGAACTCCGTCGCGAGGAAGATTCGCGCGAGCCTCCTCGCCTCTCCGGCCGGAAGGAAGCTCGCTCCAAGACAAAGAACGTTCGCGTCGTTGTGCGAGCGGCTGTTCACGGTCGTCCGCTCGTCGTGGCAGACCGCCGCGCGGACGCCGGGGATCTTGTTCGCGGCGATCGAGGAGCCGATTCCGGCTCCGTCGATGAGGATGCCGCGCGCGCATGCCCCGGAGGCGACGCGCCGCGCGACCTCCGCGGCGAGGTCCGGATAGTCGGCCGGCTCGGTCGAGTGCGTTCCGCAATCAACCACGCGGATGTCGAGCTCCTCTTCGAGATAGCGTTTCAGCCTTTCTTTGAGCGCGAAGCCTCCGTGGTCGGCGCCGATCGCGACCGCCCGGGGAGAGATCGCTTCGCCCGTCTCGCGCAAGGTCTCGCGGACGAGGGCGCGGAGAGCTTCCCGGTTCACGGTTCGCCCGCTCCCGATTCATGAGGCGCGAAGCAATGCCGGCAACGGGCCTCGTACACCTTCTCGTCGCCGATGAGAACGCGCTCTTCAGAGCGGACGAGGCGCTGCGAGCGCGTCGCCGGCGCCCCGCAGACCGCGCAGATCGCGTGAACCTTCGTCACGAAATCGGCGACCGCCATGAGGTGCGGCATCGGCTCGAAGGGTCTCCCCTGGTAGTCGAGGTCGAGGCCGGCCACGATCACGCGCTTGCCGCCGGCGGCGAGCGCCTGCGCGAGGTGCACGAGCGAGGCGTCGAAGAACTGCCCCTCGTCGATGCCGACGACCTCCGTGTCCGCCTCGATCTTCTTTTCGATCTCGTCGGCCGAGGCGACCGTGACCGAGCGAATGCGGCGCGCGTCGTGCGAAACAATCTCGCCGCTCGCGTTCCCCTGCCATCGCGTGTCGATGGCCGGCTTGAACGCTTGAACCTTGAGCTTCGCGATCTGCGCGCGCCGGAGTCGGCGGATCAGCTCCTCGCTCTTCCCGCTGAACATGCAGCCGGCGATCACCTCGATCCATCCGGGCCTGGAGGGAATGGTGTCCATGGGACGCTCCTTGCGCGCGGGACCTCGCGGGGTCCCCGTGGGGGGAAGTCTCCTCTTCGCGGTCATGCTAGCAGAGGGAAATCGCGGGAGGCAACCGGGAAGCGTGGAGTCGGGCCCGCCGATCTTCGGTCTCGACCGGCGGGAGCGGACGCGGTAGCATCGGACGCGCGTCGGACGCGGGCCGCGCCCGGAGGGAAATCGATGGCGAGACCGCTTCTAGTCGGAGTCGCCGGCGGGACGAGCGCCGGGAAGAGCACGTTCGCGCTCCGCGTCGCCGAAACAGTCGGCTTGGAGAACGCCGTCCTCCTCGCCGAGTCCTCGTACTACCACGACCGCTCGCATTTCTCCGAGAACCCCGAGAAGATCAACTTCGACCATCCGGACTCGATCGATTTCGACCTCATGGAGAAGCACCTCCGCATGTTGATCGATGGGGTGGCGATCCCGCGGCTCGTGTATCATCGGGACACATGCGCGCGCGAGGAGACCGGCGAGAAGATCGAGCCGCGCCGCGTGATTCTCGTCGAGGGGATTCTCATCCTCGCGGAGGAGAGGATCCGCGACCTTCTCGACTTCAAGGTCTTCATCGACGCCGACTCGGACCTTCGCTTCATTCGGAGGCTCGGCCGCGATTTCGCGGAGAAGGCGATGGATCTCGATGAAATCTGCCGCGTCTACCTCGAGAAAGTGAAGCCGATGCATCTTCGCTTCGTTCTCCCCTCGAAGCGCTACGCGGACGTCATCGTGCCGATGGGGGGAATGAACCTCGCCGCCCTCGAGATGGTGATCTCGCGCATCCAGGCCGCTCTCGCGGCCGACGCGCGCGCCTGATTCCGCTCAGGAGTTCCCGGCGTGGATCGCCTCGGCGAGGGCGCGCACGCGTTCTTCCCGAACACGTCCCTCCTTCTCGCACCACGTCCCCGCGAGAACGCCGCGCACGTTCGACCGAAGAGGAGGAGCGTTCTCCGGCGTGACGCCGCTCCCCGCGAAGAGCGGCGCTTCCGGAAGCGCGCGGGCGAGATCGGCGAGGCGGGCCGCCTCCGGCGGAAGTCCGGTCGCCTTGCCGGTGACCACGAGAGCATCCGCGCCCGCTCGTTCCAAGAGATCGCGCGCGGCGAGAACCGGATCGAGAGGGGCGAGCGGCACGGCGTGCTTCACGAGAAGATCGGCGAGGATCGAGATCGGGACTCCGAGCCGGGAACGTTTTCGAAGAAGCGCATGCGCGCGCCCCTCGATGATCCCTTGATCCGTCAAGTACGCGTGTGCGAGGACATTCACGCGGATGAAGGCCGCTCCGGATGCGGCCGCCGCCGCGAGGGCCGCCTCCGCGTCGTTTCGGAGAACGTTGACGCCGACAGGAAGCCGCACCGCCTCCCGAACCGCGCGCGCCGCCGCCGTGACCGATGCAACCGTCTCGGGCGGCACTCGGCCCGGGAAGAACGGCGCGTCCCCGAAGTTCTCGACGAGGACGGCGTCCGCCCCGCCTCTCTCCCACGCGCGCGCGTCCTCGATCGCGCGCTCGATCGTGAGGGAGAGGGGTTCGCGGCAGAAGGGCGCGCCCGGGAGCGGCCCGAGATGGACGACCCCGATCAGCGAGGGACGGCGCGCGGGAAGCCAGGAAGCGACGGGCGCCCTCATCGCCCCGAGGGCTCCCCGGGGTGGGGCGGCCCGAACTTCTCGAGAAGGAACTCCTTCATCTCGCCGAGGTCGGTGAAGATGCGCGTGGTCTTGCTTTCGAGGAAGGGGGAACGCCTCGTGCTCGCGTAGTAGAGATAGACATCCTTGTTGTTCGAGAAGCCGTGAAAGACCTCGTCGTTCACCCCCGGCGAGTCGAGGCCGTACGGGTTGTACACGATCACGATGTCGCTCTGGTTGATGAAGGTGAAGTCGCGCCAAACCGTCACCTTCTTGAGAAGGGCGGTGTCCGCTCCTTCCCCTCCCGTCTCCGGATCCATGTCGAGATCTTTGATACTCATCGGGTCGAAGAGGACGAGGAAGCGACTCGCGAAATCCCGGAAGGCGCGCACCTCCTCGAAGAACGCCTCGGGATCGACGCCGGTCTCCTTCTTAAACAGCGCGCTGATCGGATAGGAGAGGTACGCCTTCGGGTGCTCCGGCCGGACGATCAGCTTCCAGAGCGAATCGACCGGCTGCGCCTTGGGGATCATGTAGAAGGGGCGGTTCAGGAAGGCTGACATCGTTTGCGTTACGAACGTCTCGACGTTCTGCCAGTCGACGATCTCCGCACGCGTGAGCCTCCCCTTCCACTGCCGGCTCTTTTCCATCCTCTCCTCGATCTTGCGGAGGTCGTCGACGAGCGTGAGAAAGAGGCTCGGCTTCAAGAGGTTGAGATAGTAAGGGTCGAACCCCGAAAGAAGAATCCCCTCCCAACGGAAGCAGGCGTGGAGGGAAACGAGATCGACGCGGTCGGGGCTGAGGTTCTTCAAGATCTCCTCGAAGACCGCGGCCCTCAGGGTTTTCAGCGTGACGTCCGGCGCGTCGAGGATCTTCTCGTCGCGATAGGGGACGCCGAGGATCTCCGCTTTTCGGAGGAGCATGCTTCCGACGTCGTGGACCTCGACGCGGGCACCCCGCCTTCGTCCTTCCTCGGCGACCTCGCGGAGAAGGGGGACCTTGTCGATCTTGCTGATTCCGGTGCAGATCACGGTCCCGCGAGGGGACTCCGGAAGAGCCGCGTCGGGCTTCGTCATCGTCGTTCCTAGAACCCGGAGGGCCCGCGCACCGCGTCGAAGACAATCGCGAGGCACGTGTCGGCGGTGCAGAAGGTGTGCTCCATCCGGATCAGATGTTCCGTGCGTCTCGTCCCCCGGAAGGCGAGGGTGTCGACCGGCGCGCCTTCGTACATCTCTCCCTCGGAATCGATCGTGAAGCGGATCACATCCCCCCGCGCGGTCCCCTCGCGGATCGCCTTCGGCGCGCTCCTCGCGCCGGCGGCGTCCTCGGTGTACACGGATCCCGCGAGCGAATCGCCGATCTGCTCCAACTCGAAGAGGAACGAAGACCCCTCGAAGCCCTGCGTTCGCCAAAGCCCGGTGTAGAAGCTCTCGCGGTGGAGGATCTCCTCGTCTCCGCAGGCCGCGACGAAGAGAAGGCCCGCGCCAATCAGGAAGAACCCGGTCAGCTTCCGCACGTCATTCCTCCTTCACGATCGCCACCGAGGCGCTTGCGCCGATGCGGCTCGCTCCGGCGCGGATCATCTCCTCGGCGTCGCTCCGCGAGCGGATTCCTCCGGCCGCTTTCACGCCCATCTTCGGTCCGACCGTCTCGCGCATGAGGCGCACATCCTCGACCGTCGCGCCCGACGGCCCGAATCCGGTCGATGTCTTCACAAAGGCGGCCCGCGCGCGGAGGGCCGCCCGGCACGCGCGGACCTTCTCGTCGTTGTCGAGATAGGCGGTCTCCAAGATCACCTTCACCGTGACGCCCGCTCCGGCCGACTCGACGACGCCGCGGATCTCCTTTTCGACGAACGCGTCCTCCCCGGACTTCAGAGCGCCGACGTTGATCACCATGTCGATCTCCTCGGCCCCGTCGAAGCAGGCGCGGCGCGTCTCGAAGGCTTTCGTGAGCGGCGCGTTTGCTCCGAGCGGGAAGCCGACGACCGTGCAAACGAGAACGCCGGTCCCCTCGAGCGCGTCTCGACAGAGCCGCGCCCAGCACGGGTTCACGCAAACCGACGCGAAGCGGAACCGCTTCGCCTCGTCGACGAGCGTTTCGATCTCCGCGCGGGCCGCGTTCGCGCGAAGGATCGTGTGATCGATGAGGGGAGCGAGGTCCTTTGGGACGCTCCCCGCACCCAAGGCGCTCGAGACGCGGTTCGCCCCTTCGCGAACGATCGTCGCGGTCGTCTCCGGGCAGAGCGAAGCGCATTGACCGGGGACCGCGCACGAGGCGCACGAGCGGCCGTCCAGATTCGGCGCGTCCGACGCGCTCCTCCCAAGCCGCGCGAGCACCTTCTCGACGATCCGATCGATCGATCCTTCATCCCTCATCGAACGATCTCGCCCCCTTTCCGCAGCACGCCGACGAAGGGGAGGTTCCGGTAGCGCTGCGCGTAGTCGAGGCCGTATCCGATGACGAACAGGTTCTCGATCGAGAAGCCGACGTAGTCAAGAGGGATCTCCCGCTCCGCGCGTTCCCTCTTGTTGAGAAGCGTGCAGATGCGGATGCTCCTTGGGAACTTGGAGCGAAGGAAGCTGAGCAGGTTGAAGAGGGTGTGGCGCGTGTCGACGATATCCTCGACGACGAGAACATCCTTGTCCTTGATCGAGAGGTCGAGCTCGCGCGTGATCTTCGCCCGTCCGTTCGATTCGGTCGAGTCGCCGTAGGACGAGATCTGAACGAAATCGAGAACAAGCGGAAGATCGATGGCGCGGACGAGATCGACGGCGAAGAAGATCGCTCCCCGAAGGACCGCCACGACGAAGAGGTCCTTCCCCTCGTAGTCCCGAGTGATCATCGCCCCGAGCTCGGCGACCTTCTTCCGGATCTCCTCCTCGGAGATGTAGACCTCGACCTCCTCCTCGCTGATGCGGCCCCGGGCCGGCTCGCTCTGCATCGCTCACTCTCCCTGGTTCGAACCGCGGACGTTCTCGAGGACGAAGCGCGGATCGGGACCTTCTCCCTCTCCGATCCGAAAGGCGCCGCGCACTTCTGGCTCGATCGCGGCGAGTCGCTCCTCGCGGTCGCCGTGCATGCGCGCGAGGAGATCCCCCTTCGCGACCGCGTCGCCCGGCTTTCGCATGATCTCGATCCCCGCGCCCGGGGAGACCTCGTCCTCGACCCGGCTTCGCCCCGCGCCGAGTCGCATCGCGGCGATCCCGACGGCGCGCGCGGAGAGAGAGAGGACGTTGCCGCCCGTTCCCGCGGTCACCTCTCGAACGAGCCGCGCCCGCGGGAGCAGGCCGGGGTCATCGACGACCGCCGCGTCGCCGCCGTGCGCCGCGATCATGTTTCGGAAGACATCGAGGGCGCGTCCCTCTTCGAGCGCGCCCGCGAGAAGCCGGCGCGCCTCCTCCTCCCCCGCGGCGCGTCCGGTGAGGAGGAGGATCTCCGCGGCGAGAGCCATGCTGATCGCCATCATATCGGCGGCGCCCTTTCCCCGCAAGGCCTCGATCGACTCGACGATCTCGAGCGCGTTCCCCACCGTCCGGCCGAGGGGAGCCGACATGTCGGTGACGAGCGCCGAGGCTCCTCGTCCGAGGCGTTCGGCGACCGCGACGAGCATCCGCGCGAGCGCCCGCACCTCCTCCGGTTCGCGGAGGATCGCCCCGTCCCCGTGCTTCACGTCGAATACAAGAACGCTCGCTCCGGCCGCGATCTTCTTCGAGAGGATGCTGGAGACGATCAGCGGGATCGAATCGACCGTGGCCGTGACGTCGCGGAGCGCGTAGAGCTTTCCGTCGGCGGGGGCGAGGCGATCGCTCTGCCCCACGATGGAGATCCCGACATCGGAGACGATCTCAAGAAAGCGCGCGGTCGGAAGACGCGTTCGATAGCCGGGGATCGACTCGAGCTTGTCGAGCGTTCCGCCGGTATGACCGAGCGCGCGTCCGGAGAGCATGGGGACCTTCACGCCGCACGCCGCGACGAGAGGTCCCACGATAAACGAGAGCTTGTCCCCGACGCCTCCGGTCGAGTGCTTGTCGGCGGTCGGCGCGCCGAGAAAGGAGAGATCGAGGACATCCCCCGAGCGGACCATCTCCGAGGTGAGCGCGAAGGTCTCGCGTTCCGAGAGCCCGCGGAAGCGGATCGCCATGAGGAGCGCCGCGCTCTGGTAGTCGGGGATCTCCTCGCTCACGACCCCGCGGATCCAGAAGGCGAGCTCCTCGTCCGAGAGAATCTCTCCCCGCTTCTTCTTCTCGATCAGCTCGATCGCGCGCACCGTCTCCTCCTCGCCGGACCGGAAAGACAGAGTATCGTTCCGATCGCCCCTCGGGTCAAACAGAAAGGCCGCCGCCGGAGAAGGCCGGGCCGCTGTTTCTTCGCACGTGAAGGCTCGACCGTGGGGAACAGAAAAGAGAACCGGGCCCCCTCGCAGAGAGGGCCCGGAGTTCTCGAAAAAGCGCGAGCGAGACTACCGGAACAGCGACTTCACGCCGCCCCAGGTCGCGTCCTCGGTCGCGGTCGCCGGGCAGTCGTTGGCATAGCCCGGCGTCGTGTTCGAGTAGAGCGCGACGTCGCACTGGGAAACCGGGTTGTTGAAGCACATCGCGCGGAACTCGCCGATGCAGTCCGCGCAGCGGGCCGCGCCTGCCCACTTGAAGTTGGTCCCGACCTCGGGGCCGAAGACCGGGACGTTGAAGTAGCAGCAGTCGCCCGTCGTGATGCCCGCGTCCGGCAAGCACATCCCGTCCACGATCGTCCCAACGCCGATTTCCGGCACGCAGTCATCGTTCGTGTCGACATCGGTGCCGGCGGTGACCGTGCAGTTCCGGACGAGAAGGATGGTCTCGGTTCCGTTCTCGAACTGATCCGACGTGCCGATGTTGAGATCCACGTTCGGAACCGCAGTGACGCCGAGAACGAAGTAGCCGTCCATCGGCATCGTGCCGGTTAGATTCCACCTCTTGTCGACCCGGCCGATCACGGTGGCATCCCCCTCGATCGTGATGATCGAGTAGTCGCTGAGGCTCATGCCCGGCGTGCCGCAGAGCTCGATGAACTCGTAGGTGTCCGTGCCGGTGTGGCTCACGAACGCCTCGTTGATCACGAGGATCTGAGCCGCGGCCGGCATGGCCATGAACGCGAGCGCCACGCACAGCATCGTAACTTTCTTCATTCCGTCCGTCCTCCTCCTTGGTTGAGGGGCTAAGGGTTTTCCACCCTCCCAGCGACGGGAAGCCGGCCAATCGACCTCCCGATTCGGCGCCTGCCCTCCGTTCGCGACCCGCGCAGAAACCGAGAAGACAAGCCAGGGCGCGCGACCGTGCCGAGAAGCCCTCTCCCCGTTCTGCATATCGACAAACGTATGATATCACGCGAGGGCGGCTCGAATCAATGCTTTTCTTGCGCAACGATTTGTGAAATCTCGGTTAAGGAATCCGCGTGCCCTCCCCCCTCGCCGGTCGGGAGGAGAGGATCGCCTCCAGAACCCCTCCGGCGATCGCAAGCGAGCGGTCGGAGACCGTGTGGGGATTGACCTGCGACCCGCGGGGATCGACATCCCCCACCTTTTCCCCGGCGCGGACGAGGAGCCCCGGTCGAAGAAGGCCCCTCAGCATGCCGCCGATCGCCGTCACGCACGGGGATTCTCCGACCCGCGCCACTTCATCCCCCGCTTCAAGAAGATCCCCTAATCGCCTATCGGAGTTAAAGATACCATCAGTCGGAGCGCGAAAAACCCGACGGGCCCCTTCCCCCGCCCTCTCGGCCGGAACCCCCGTGTTCGGCGCAGTGGAGCCGTTCGCGAGGACGCGGCCCATCTCGTGACCTCTCAGCGTCTCGATGACGAGATGGCAGTCCCCTCCGACGGTGAAGCCGGGGCCGAGGCCGATCACGAGGGGAGCGCTCGAGCGGGAGAGCCCGTGCGATCCCTTCAGCATGCGGGCGTCGACGAGCACATCCGGATTCCACGCGGGCCACACGCGGCCTTCGGAATCGACGAGAACCGGGATCTCGCCGCGCTCCCTCGCCGCGTCCGCCTCCGCGAGCGAGACGACCCGGGCGGCGCGCGCCTCCTCGACGGCCGCCCTCCCGTCGAACACCGCCTCGCTGAAGGCGACGAGGCGCCGGATCGCGCGCGGCTCCTCGACCTCCGTGAGAAGGAGCGAGAAGCCGCATCGATGGAGCCGAAGAGCGACCCCCGAGGCGACCTCTCCCGCGCCGAGGATCGCGACCTTTGTGGCGCGGATCCTCATCGGTCCCCTTTCTCACGGGAAAGGGCGCGCTCCAAATCCTCGAGGCGCGGCTCGACGAGAGGAGGCTCCGCCGTGAGCCGCGCGGCGGTCGCCGTGTCCTTGAGACCGCTCCCGGTGATGAGGAGAACGATTGTTTCGCCCGGGTCGATCCGCCCCTCGGCGAGCATCTTGCGAAGCCCGGCGAGCGAGGCGGCGGCGGAGGGCTCCGCGAAGAGGCCCGTCGTCGAGGGGAGCTCGCGCATCGCCTCCAGAATCGCCTCGTCAGGAACGACGACGACGTCCCCCTCCGTCTCGCGGAGCATGCGGAGCGCCCGGTGCGCGTCGCGCGGGCGCCCGACCGCGATCGAGTCGGCGATCGTGCGGGGCGCGACCGGCTCGACCGCGTCGCTCCCCGTTCGCCACGCCGTTGCGAGAGGAGAGGCTCCTTCCGCCTGCACCGCGATCATCCTCGGGACGCGGTCGATCCACCCGAGCCGCCGCATCTCCTGAAACCCCTTCCCCACCCCTCCGAGGATGTTCCCGTCCCCGGTCGGAACGAACACCAGGTCCGGGCTCTTCCACTCGAGCGACTCCGCGATCTCGAAGGCGGCGGTCTTTTTTCCTTCAGCCGTGAATGGGTTCACGCCGGTCGAGCGGGTATACCAGCCGAAGCGCTCGCTCGCCGCGAGGCAGAGGTCGAACGCGTCGTCGTACGTCCCCCTCACGCGGAAGACGCGCGCCCCGTAGAGGAGGATCTGCGTGAGTTTGGGGAGAGGCGCCTTCTCGGGGACGAAGATCACCGCGCGCATCCCGAGCGCGGCGGCTACGCCTGCGAGCGACGAAGCGGCGTTCCCGGTCGAGGCGCACGAGACCGTGTCGGTCCCGATCTCGCGCCCCCGAAGCGCGGCGACGAGGCTTGCCCGGTCCTTGAACGACGCGGTCGGGTTACCGGTGTCGTCGTGAAGAAAGACCCGCTTCATCCCGAGCGCCTCGCCGAGACGGGGCGCGCGGAGAAGGGGCCGCCCCCCCACGAGAAGAGGCGGCAGCCCGCTCGACTCGCGAAGCGGAAGGAGCGCCCGATACCGCCAGATCGAGGGATCCCGCTCCGCGCGGAGGCGGTCCGGGTCGATCCTTCGCGCGATCCGCTCGTAATCGTAGAGCACGTCGAGGTTCGCCCCGCACGAAGGGCAGGTGAGACGCTCGGTCTCCGGCGGTTCGAGCTGCGCGCACGCGAGGCACGCGAACCCGGAAACCGTCTCCGTCGGGGGGAGCCGCATCGCCGCTACTCCATTACGAGCGCCATGAGCGCCTTCGCCGTGTGCAGCCGGTTCTCCGCCTCGTCGTACACGACCGAGTGCGGGCCGTCGATCACCGCGTCGGTCACCTCGTGCCCCCGGTCCGCCGGGAGGCAGTGCATGTAGATCGAATCCTTGCGCGCGATCGCCATCTTCTTCTCATCGCAGATCCAGTGCGCGTACTTCTTCGCGAGCGCGAGCGAACGCTCCGGCTCGCGAAAGAGATCGATGCACCCCCAGCTCTTCGGATAGACGACGTGCGCTCCCTCGAACGCCTCCTCCATCGAGTGGGCGACGCGGAAGGAGCCTCCCGAGCGCTTCGCGTTCGCGCGCGCCCTCTCGAGCGTGTGCGGCATGAGCGGGAACTCGGGCGGGTGGGCGAGGACGACCTCCATCCCGAAGCGCGTGAGCAGCATCGCGAGCCCTTGCGGGACGGAGAGCGGCTTGGCGTACGACGGCGCGTAGGCCCACGAGACCGCGACCTTGAGCCCCTTCAGGGTCTCGCCGAAGCGCTCGCGGATCGTGAGGAGATCGGCGAGCGTCTGGCACGGATGGTCGATGTCGCATTGCATGTTGATCACCGGTTTGTCCGCCTGCTCGGCGACCTCGCGCATGTAGGCGTTCCCCTCGCCCGGGATGAGATCGTGGCGGATCGCGATGCCGTGTCCGTAGCGGGAGAGAATGACGCCGGTGTCCCTCGGGCTCTCGCCGTGGGAGATCTGGCTCGTCTCCGTCGTGATGAAGTGCGCGTGCCCGCCGAGCTGCGTGATCCCCGCCTCGAACGAGTTCCTGGTCCTCGTCGACTTGTCGAAGAAGAGAAGAAAGATCGTTCGGTCGGGAAGCAAGCGGTGCGGCTCTTTCCTCCGGAACTTCTCCTTGAGGTCGCGCGAGACCGCGAGGGCGGTTTCGATCTCCGCGTCGCTCCAGTCGCTCGTCTCGATGTAGTCGCGTCCCTTGAGATCGGTGGTCATTTCCGTTCGGCTCCTTCGAGGCGCGCCCGGAGCGCGCGCGGAAGCGCCGCGTAGAAGGCGGCGGCGGCGGTCAGATGGTTGATGGGGCAACGGTCGAGGATCGAATGGGCGAAGCGCTCCTCGGAAGGCCCGAGCCCGATCGTCGGGATCCCGGCGATTCCCATCGTGTAGGTTCCGTTCGTCGAGAAGGTCCATCGCCCGATCGCGGGCTTCCGGCGGACGAGCGTTCGGTAGGCGTCGGCGCCGGCCAGGACGAGCGCGTGGTCCGCGGGAAGAACCCAAGAGGGGAAGTACTTCTCCATCGGAAGCACGTGGCCGGTGTGGCTCGGCTTTCGGTACTCGAGGATCTCGACCTTCCCCTCCTTCCCGGCGATGCGGCGCACCTCGCGAAGAGCGGACGCCTTCGTCTCGCCGGCGGTGAGGCGGCGGTCGATCACGATCGACGCGCGGTCGGGGACCGCGTTCAGCGAGGGAGTTCGGCAGTCGATGTGAGTGACCGCGGCGCTCCCCTTGCCGAGAAAGCGATCGGTCCGAAGCTTCGGCCCGAGACGCTCGATCCCTTGCACGATCGGCGCCATCCGATAGACCGCGTTCTTCCCCCGTTCCGGAGCGCTCGCGTGGCACGAGCGGCCGCGCGTCTCGACGCGCATCTCCACGCGCCCGCGGTGCCCCCTGTAGATGCGAAGCCCCGTCGCCTCCCCGAGCACGACGAAGTCCGGGCGGACCTTCTCCTCCTCGATCAGCGATTTGTAGCAGAGGCCGTCGCAGTCCTCCTCCATCACGGAGCCGACCACGAGGATCGTGAAGCCGCCGTCGAGCGCGAGGTCGCGGATGAGGCGCCCGCCGTAGACCATCGCCGCGACGCCCCCCTTGTTGTCCGACGCTCCCCGTCCGAACACGATCTCCCCTTCGACCTTCCCTCGGAACGGGTCGTGCGGCCACGCGTCCGGATCGCCGATTCCGACCGTGTCGACGTGCGAGTCGAAGAGAAGGATCCGGGAGCCCTTCCCGATTCTCCCGATGATGTTGCCGATCCGGTCGGTCCGGACCTCGTCGAAACCGAGCGCTGCCATCTCCTCGCCAATCCTCGCGACGACCTTCCCTTCTTCGCCGCTCGGCGAGGGGATCGCGATCAGATCCCGTAGGAAACGGGTCATCCGTTCCCGGTAGCCTTCCGCTCGATCGATCAGCGCTTCCCTCATGCGCGTGAATCCCCTTTGTTTTCGTTCACCTATAAAAGGCTTGATGGAGCCGCTCCGCCGCCGCGCGCGCCCCCTCCATCGTCTCCTCTTCGTCGATCTGGAGGATGCGCCCGTCGACGAGGACCGGCTCTCCGGCCACGACCAGGTGCGCGGCCGGGAGCGAGGCGATCCCGAGCTGCCAGTGCCCCGCGAGGTTCTCCGCGCGGATCGGCGAGGGCGGATCGTAGCGGAACGCGGCGATGTCTCCCGCGCAACCGGGGGCGAGCACGCCCATCCGCTTTCCGAAGAGAGCGCTCGCGAGGCGCGCGTTCCCTCTCCATGCGAGCTGGAACGGAAGATCGAACGGGATCGAGCGATCCCTCGCCGCCGAACGGTGAACCGCACCGAGCGCGGCGGCATCCGCTCCGAGATCGCCGCTCATGCCGTCGGTCCCGAGCGCGAGCGCCGCGCCGGCCCGGAGGAACATCTCGATCGGCGCGCGCCCCACCGCGTTCGCTCCGTTCGAGCGCGGGTTGTGCACGACGAAAGCCCCCGCCAGGGCGAGGAGCGCGGCGTCCTCCTCGTCCGCGTGTACCGCGTGAACGGCGATCGTCCCCTCGCGGAGGATTCCCGCGCGCGCGAGGCGCGCCGCGGCCGATCGCTCTCCCCTCGCGCGCGCGTCCTCGCCGTCCTCGGGACCCTCGTCGACGTGAAGATGAACCGGCCTCCCCGAGGCGGCAGAGAGAGATGCGATCCGCTCGAGCGTCTCGTCGGAGAGCGTAAACGACGCGTGCGCGCCGATCGTCGCCGCGAGAAGCGGGTTCGGCTCGGACGCCGCGCGCCGCGCGAAGCGCTCGTTCTCCTCGATCCCCCGATCGCGAAGCGCGGGCCCGTCCCGGTCGGAGACCTCGTAGCAAAGACAAACACGCACTCCGATCGCGAGCGCCGCCTCCGCGATCCTGTCGAGGGAGCCGCGCGCCGCGTTCGGGCTCGCGTGATGATCGTTCACCGCGGTCACCCCGCGCCGGATCGATTCGAGAAGTCCCGCCTTCGCGTTCCAAAGGATCGCGTCTTCATCGAGCAGGCGATCCCATCTCCACCAGAGCGTTTCGAGGATCGCGCGGAAAGAAGCAGGCGGATCGCCGCGCGGGGCGAGCCCGCGCGCGAGCGAGCTGTAGAGATGCGTGTGCGCGTTGAAGAGCCCGGGAAGAACGATCATCCCCCGCGCGTCGATCCGGTCGGCCCCCTCGGTCGGGACGTCGGCATCGAACCCGGCGTGGGTGATGCGGTCCCCTTCGACGCGCACCGCGCCGGGAGCGAACACGCGGTTCGACGCGTCGAGGGTCGCGACCGTGCCGCCGCCAAGAACGAGGGGACGCATGTCGAATCCTCCGATCGATCGTCTTCGTCGCGCCATCGTATCAGAGGAGGCCGGGAGCCGTCACGATCCGGCCGCGAGCGCGCGCGCGGCAAGATGGTGCCGCTCGCGGTGCTGGTCGAGGTCGATCGTGAGGAGACGTCCCTCCCGCACGATCGCGCGTCCCTCCACGAAGAGCGTATCGACCCGCGCCGGTCCCGAGAGGAGGAGGGCCGCGATCGGATCGCCGGCGCCCCAGAACGCGATGTCGTCCAGGCGGAAGAGGGCGAGGTCCGCGCGAAAACCGGGGGCGATTCGGCCGATGTCGTCCCGCCCGAGGATCTCGGCGCCGCCGCGCGTCGCCCATCGAAGGACCTCGTCCGCCGCCACCCGTTCGGCGCCGTATCGGAGCCGTCCGGCGAAGAGCGCCTGGCGCGCTTCCGCAGCGATCGAGGATGCGTCGTTCGACGCGGACCCGTCCACGCCGAGGCCTACCTTCGCGCCTGCGGCGAGAAGATCGAGAACCGGCGCGGCGCCCGATCCAAGCCTCATGTTCGAGGAGGGGCAGTGCGCGACCCCCATCCGCGCGCGCCCGATCCGATCGATTTCTTGAGGTTCAAAGTGAATCCCGTGCGCGATCCACGTCCGGTCGGCGAGCCACCCCGCGCGCTCGAGGAAGTCGAGAGGCCGAACTCCGTAGCGCGCGAGGCAGTACTCCTCTTCGTCCTTCGTCTCCGCGAGGTGCGTGTGGAGGCGGACGCCGTACGACGAGGCGATCCGCGCCGTCTCCCGCATGAGGTCCTCGGTGACCGAGAAGGGGGAACAGGGGGCGAGGGCGATCCGGACGCGCGCGCCCGGCGAAGGGTCGTGGTACCGCTCGATGAGGCGGACCGAATCACGAAGGATCGTCTCCTCGTCTTGGACGACCGAGTCGGGCGGAAGGCCGCCGTCCTTCTCCGAGAGGCTCATGCTTCCGCGCGTCGCGTGAAGGCGAATGCCGATCGCGAGCGCCGACTCGATCGTCGCGTCGGTCGGATCGGAGCATGCGCGAGTGAAGAGATAATGGTGATCCGAGGTCGTCGTGCAGCCGGAGAGAAGGAGCTCCGCCATCGCGGTGAGGGAAGCCGTGCGGACCGCCTCCCGCGTCAACCCCGCCCAGGCGGGATAGAGGGCTCGAAGCCACGGGAAGAGAGAGGAATCGGCCGCGCCGGGGAACGCGCGCGTGAGCGTCTGAAAGAAATGATGATGCGTGTTGACGAGGCCGGGGAGGACGACCGCGCCGCGCGCGCCCACGATCTCGCCCGCGCCCGCCGGCTCGTTCCCCGGCTCGCCGACGGCGCGGATCACCCCCTCGTCGAAGAGGACCCAGCCTCCTCGGATCTCGCGCCGTCCCGGGTCGAGCAGGGCGACCGTTTCCGCGTTTCGAATGAGGACGCTCATGCCGCTTCTCCCTGGCGGAGGCTAGCATGGAGGCGGTAGTCTTTGCAAGGAAAGCAGTTGACAAGGCGGTCCTCTTCGAGTAGATTTCCCGTTGATTTGCCCGGACGGGAGCAGGTTGAGGATTTCACGGGTCGGCGCAAGCGGCGTCCGCCCGCATCGAGGACGATGAAGAAGAAACAAGTTCTCCGAATCGGCCACCGCGGGGCCCCCTCCCACTTCTGGGAGAACTCGATCGCGTCGATCCGAAAGGCGGTCGAGATGGGGGTCGACGTGGTCGAGTTCGATATCCGGAAGACGCTCGACGATCAGTTCGTCCTCTGGCACTCGAGTCGGGTCGGGCGCTTCTTCGATCTCCAGTCGCGCATCGCCCGGAAACGGTGGAACGATCTCCTCCAACACCGCGTGGGGCAGGGAGAGACGATCCCGCTTCTCCAGCAGGTGATCGATGTGGTCAAGGGCTCCGCCCTCATGAACATCGATCTGAAATCACGAGGCGGAGAAGAACGGCTCGTCGAGATGCTCGTCGGCAAGGGGGTCGAGAGAGACGTCCTCATCAGCTCGCATCACGCGAAGAGCCTCCGCAAGATCAAGGAGCTCGAGCCGAAGATCCACACCGGCATCTCCCTCCCGAAGGACTTTTTTCATCTTTCCGCGCTCGAGCGGATCGCGCCGCTCCGCTGGGCGGCCCTCTTCGTTCTCCGCCGGACGATCCGCTTCCTCGTGCTCCGGCAGATCGAAAAGGCGAGGGCCGACGCCGTGATGCTCTACTACAAGCTCGTCACGCCCGGCCTCGTCCGCTTCCTCGAGGAGCGGGGCGTCCCCGTGTACGCGTACACGGTCGACGACATCGACGTCATCCGCAAGCTGAAGGCGATGGGCGTCCACGGCATCGCCTCGAACCACCCGGAAATGCTCCTGCACGCGTAGGCCCGGTCTCACAATCGCCTTTCGCTGCGATCGGCTGCGAAGCTCGCCCGCGGCGTCCTATCCCCTTCTCGCGATCTTGTGGAAGAGGATCGCAAGAAAACCGGCGAAGAGGAGATACGAGGCGGCGCTCTCGGCGAGGAGGAGCGCGCGCCCGGTGTTCGTGAGCGCGCTGCCTCCCGAGCCGCCGAGCGAGAGGATGCGTATGAGCGAATCGAGAAAGGCGCCCGCGATCGAGGATCGTCCGTCGATCGCGCCGGGAAGAAACGCTCGCGCGGTTCCGAAGAGCGCCCCCGCGGCGAGGTAGAGGAGCGACCAACGGCGGAGCGAGCGCCCGCAGTCCGATGTCTCCTTCCATAGACGGAAGATCCCCGGATGCTCCTTCGCGTACTCCGCGAGGAACTGGGCGTCGCGGATGTCCCGGAGCAGAACGGGATGCTGCCCCGGATCGATCGCGGAGGTGTCGATGCCGGAGAAGACGGTTCTCCGGTCGTAGCGCGCCGCGTCGAAGCGCGTCGCGCGGTCGACGCGGACCCCGCGGAGGCTCGCGCCGCGAAGATCCGCCCCCGCGAGGTTCGCGCCGGCGAGATCGGCGCGGTCGAGAACGCCTCCTCGAAAACTCGCCTTCGCGAGGTTCGCGAGGCCGAGCGAGGCGAGAGCGAGCGCGCAGCCGGAGAAGTCGGCTCCGGCGAGATGCGCGGAGAGCGCGTCCGCCTCGGTGAGGTCCGCCTCGCGGAGGTTCGCACCGGCTGCGTTCGCGTAGCGGAGCATCGCCTTCCGAAGAACGGCTTTTGGGAGAAGAGCTCCCTCGAGACGCGCGTCGGAGAGATCCGCCTCCGTGAGCGAGGCGCGCGTGAGATCCGCGTAACGAAGATCGGCGCGCCCGAGCCTGGCGCCGTCCAGCTTCGCGAAGCGGAGAACCGATCCGTACAGACAGACGTTCGTGAGGTCGACGCCGGAAAGATCGATCCCCTCGATCCACGCGCCCGTCAGGTTCCGCTTCTCGGAAACAGCCGCCTCCACCGCGTCTCGGCTCTTCGGCTGTTCCGGGTTGTGCCAGAAGCACCAGGGCGAGGCTCCCGAAACGCTCTCCGGGCAGCGAAACCGGTTCCTCGTGTCCTCGTAGCGGCAGGTGGTCACGCGCCTCTTCCCCTCTTCCCGCATGGTAGCCCGTGCGTCCGCGGAGTTCACCTTCTCTCTTTCGCGCACCGCCGCGCGCGGTCTCTCCGGCCTTGCGTCATCACCCGCGCTTCGCCTTGACACGACGCGCCGATCCGAATAGTCTTTCAGAAAGTATTGAAACTTCTGAAAAGGAGCGTGGGCGTGCGTCCCGAAAGAGGTTCTTCCCCTTCCTCGGAGGCGGGGGCGCGCTTCGAGATCTGCCAGATCATCGGGCGGATGATGGAGCTCTGGGGGTTCCGCAAGAACCTCGGGAGGATCTGGACGCTCCTCTACCTGCAAGACAACGCCCTCTCGGCCGCGGAGATCGCCGAACAGCTCTCGATCAGCCGGGGCTCCGCGAGCATGGCGCTCCAGGAGCTGCTCCGATGGGGGGTCGTTCGTAAGTCGTGGAAGCCGGGCGAACGGAAGGACTTCTTCGAGGCGGAAGAGAACGTGCCGAAGATGGTCCTCCGCGTGCTGAACGAGCGCGAGCTCCCCGCGATCAACGAGGCGATCGACGCTCTTCGCGCGGTTCTCCGAGGGATCGAGGACGGCGGCGGAGGCGCGTCCGATCCGACGCTCTCCCGGCGGACCCGGGATCTCCTCGGGATCGCGGAAACCGGCCGCACGCTCTTTCTCGGTCTGTTGGGGAGAGAGGGGGCGGGCGCTCCCGCGTGGGATGTTCTCCTCGGCGGAAAGGAGGAGCCGCGATGAGCGCGCCGATCCACTCGGAGGGCGGGCTCTCCCCCGCGAGAACCTTCGACGATCTCTTCGCGCGCGGGCCGCTCGGCGTGGTGAATGAGGACTACGCGAAGGTCGAGAAGCTTCTCACCTCGAGCGTCGATGCTTCATTCGATCTTGTTCCGACGGTCGTGCGCCACCTCGTCGGGGCGGGCGGGAAGCGGATCCGCCCGATCGTTCACTGCCTCGCGGCCCGTCTGGCGGGCTACGGCGGAGAGGAGCATATCGTTCTCGCCTCCGTGAGCGAGATGATCCACTCGGCCACGCTTCTCCACGACGACGTGATCGACGAGGGGACGGTGAGGCGCGGGCGTCCGACCGCGAACCGGATCTGGGGGAACGAGGCGCCGGTCCTCGTCGGCGACTTCATCTTCGCGCGCGCCTTCACGATCATGATGGACCGCGGGCACTTTCAGATCGCGCGGCATCTGGCGCGCACCGTGGAGGATCTCGTGCAGGGGGAGCTGCTCCAGCTCGCCCACGCCGGGGATCCGCTCCTCGCGCGCGAGGCCTACGACGAGATCATCCGCTGTAAGACCGCCTCGCTCTTCTCCTGGTGCGGGCGGGCCGCGGCGATGATCGGCGGGCTCCCCGGCGAGAGGGCGGAAGACCTCGCCCGCTTCGGACACCACTTCGGCATCGCCTTCCAGATCGCCGACGACGTGCTCGACTATGTCGGGGTGTCGCGGGACACGGGCAAGGGGGAGACGAGCGACCTCGCGGAGGGGAAGGTGACCCTCCCGCTCATCCTCGCGATGGAGAAAGACGAGGCTCTCGCGGGGGAAGTGCGCGAGCTCCTTCGCGGAGCCGCCGACGACAAAGACCGAGTCGCGTGGATCGCGGCCACCGTGGCGAGGAACGGGGCGGTCGAGGATTCGATTCGGATCGCGGAGGACCATGTTCGAGAGGGCCTCGAGCGGCTTCATCGCTTCCCCGAATCCGCGCACCGGGAGGCGCTGGCGGAGCTTTGCCGCTTCACCGTGCGCCGCATGCATTAGCCAGGAGGATGCTCCCTGAGCGACCGCCGGGGATCGGGCAAGGGGGTGCCGGCTCAGACACCCCTCGCGCGCGGTGCGCGCGGAAGGCAGGTGGCTCGAAAGAACCCGGCGCGCTCGGGAACTCGCCGG
>Ga0194125_10000404_pt1 | contig 71988 bp, 75 predicted proteins | sample TA2KigC250mmetaG_FD_148626 | JGI IMG/M metagenome (GOLD analysis project Ga0194125, IMG submission 148626) | Freshwater microbial communities from Lake Tanganyika, Tanzania - TA2015034 Kigoma Deep Cast 250m | ecosystem: Environmental > Aquatic > Freshwater > Lake | place: Tanzania: Lake...
GAAGTCCAGGTCCTGCAGGCTGCGCGTGATGTCGGCCTTGAAGTCCAGCATTCCCTTGCGGTAGATCTTGTCGTCCAGGGCCGTGTGTCCTGGGGCCCGCTGCTCCATGAACTCGGTGAAGACGCCCGCCCTGTAGCAAGCATTCCATTCGTCGGTCATCTCCTGGAAGATCCGGTCGCGGATCGTCTGTCCCTGCCAGAAGGGGATGACCGTGTCGCGATAGACTCGCCGCATCTCGTCGTCGACCTCGAACGAGATCTTCTCCCGCGAGTGGAGGACCTCCAGGTCCTGCTCGCTGTGGCAGCAGAGCTCGGGGTAGGTGTACGCGGCCTTGGGCGCAGGCCCCCGCTCGCCGACGATCAGCTCGTCTTCTCCGAAGCAGATGGCCTTGCGCTCCATGATGGTCCGAAACGCGAGCGCGCGACGCATGGCAGCCGAGAACAACCCCGCGTTCTTCGCGCACGCCGTCACCAGGATCGCCCGCTCTGGCGAGAGATGCGGGGGCGCGCCGAGACTCTGCTCGCGTAGTCTCCTGACACGATCGGTCATGATGTCATCCTCCGACAGCCACGGCGGCCACGTGCTGTCGCAGCAGCGCGGCCACCTGTTCCATTCGTGCCGGCGAGGGCTGTGTAACCTCACGCAACGCGCAGGCCCTGCCGACCCGGTCGTACTTCGCCAATCCCGCCTCATGGTACGGGAGCAACTCGATCCGGCCGATGCCAAGCGACGCCACGAGCCCGCCGATCGCCCGGATGTTTTCGTCATCATCGTTCACGCCGGGTATCAGCGGAACCCTGACAACGACGCGCGCCTGCCGCGCTGCCAGCGTGCGCAGGTTCTCCAGAATCAGACGGTTCGAGACGCCCGTGAACCGGCAGTGACGCTCCTCGTCGAAGAGCTTCAGGTCGTAGAGGAACAGGTCCGTGACGTCGGCCACACGGTCAAGCACCGCCGGGTCAGCGTGACCCGATGTGTCCACGGCCGTTCGAATCCCCCGGTCGCGGCAGCCCTCGAGAAGGGCCATCAGAAACTCGTGCTGAAGCAGCGGCTCACCGCCTGAGAAGGTGACCCCGCCTCCAGAAGCGTCGTGGAAGACGGTGTCGCGGCTGACCTCCTCCAGAACCTCCTCCACCGTCATCTCCCGGCCGACGACCGCGCGGGCGTCCGACCAGCAGGCCTCGACGCAGCGCCCGCAGCGCCGGCACAGCCGGCGGTCGGTCACGACCATGCCGCCTTCACGCCGGATGGCCGCTTGCTGGCACGCCTCCACGCAGGCGCCGCACCGTATGCACCGATCCGCGCGGAGGAAGAGCTCCGGCTCGGGAGAGATTGACTCGGGGTTGTGGCACCACAGGCAGCGAAGCGGGCATCCTTTGAGGAAGACGGTCGTCCGGATGCCGGGCCCGTCGTTCACGGCGAACCGCATGATGTTGAAGACGACCCCGGTCAAGTAATCCCTCACTCCCGCAGTGTGGAGAACCGCTGTAACAGTTCGCTCCGAGCGCCTGCCGGCAGCGCGATCAGGCGCTGGAGGATCCCGAGCGATCATCCCATCCGCGCTCCGCTCGGGCCCTTGCATGCCCGCATCTCCGCTTATGTCGTGCCGTGCCTCTCGCTCCTCAGCGCAGCGCGTGCGGTCCGGTACTCGCCGACGTTCACCCGCTCGGCCCAGGCGAGATGGTCGGACATGGCTCTCCGCGCGGCCTCCGGCGATCGGGCCGTGATCGCCTCGAAGAGCACGCGGTGTCCCTCTCGCGAGGTCGGGATGCGGTCCGCGCTCGCGGTGATGCTGAGCCTGCGCACGAACATGAGCAGCTCGCGCATCGAGTCGATGAGCTGGAGGAAGAGACGGTTGTGGGTGGCCCGCAACACAGCGTCGTGGAACGCGACGTCCTGCGCCGCGTAGGCCTGCGGGTCATCGCTCGCTCCGTCGAGCGCGTCGAGTTGCTGGCGCATCGCCGCGATGTCGTCGTCTGTCGCGCGCTCCGCGGCCAGCGCGGCCGCCTCGGTCTCGATGACCCTGCGCAGCTCGAGACTCTCTTTAAGGATGCCGTCATCCACGCCGACCTCTAGCCGCGCGGCCAGGATCTCGGGCGAGAGGTCGCGCCACGTGGCCGGCTCGCTCACCCGGCTGACACGGCCCTGGTGGGTTTCGATCATCCCCAGAGTAGCCACGATCCTGAAGGCCTCGCGGATCACCGGCCTGCTTACCTCAAACCTGCGGGCCAGATCGCCGGACGAAGGAAGGGGATCACCCGGCCGAAAGTGGCCGAGCAGAATGCTCGTGATCAGCGCTTGGGCGGTCTGACGCGAGAGCGTCTCTCTTGAGAGCGACGAGAAGCGCGCCCGTGGAGGTGGGTCATCATGGCCCGCCGCTGACGGGGCATCAAAGGCAGGCCGATCGACGTCGACTACCGACCCGGTCTGAGGAGAGGTGGATCGAGTCCGTCTCGAATCGCGCCCCATGCTCTTGCGTTGGCTTCCGTGTACCGCGTTCGCGCCACGGACTTATCTTGTTACCTGACAGGTCCGATTGTACGTGCACCGGGGAGCCACGGCAACGGGTTGATCGGGACACGACGACGCGAACGCGTGTTCGGGCCGCGCCACGGGCGCGCCTGGTTCTGTGATCCCGCACCCACGTTCGGTGGGAAGACGCCGCTCGACATCCGCGTAAGCTGCGGGCCGATCCCTTTGCGCGACCTGCTCAGCGAAGCCGACGACAGCGGCTACTGATCCCAATTCACGCCAGTCCCTGATGTAGGTGCGGGCAACCTGGCCGCGGTGGTCAACGCGCGCGCACCCATTCTCCGGCCGGGTCGTGCACCGTCAGGTGCGCCGCCCACACGGACGCTTGCCGGGGCATTCACTTCACCCGCTCGCGAGATGCCGCCACAGACTTGCGCCCGACCCGAATCGGCGGGATACGTCTGAGCTCCCGGTTCTTCCGGTCGACGAAGCGAACCTCCACTCTGGCTCCAATGGCGGCAGCCAGCCTAGCGAGCGTAGGAAGCGTAGGGAGGTCCTTGGCGCCCTCGAGCCGGCTGAGCATCGGCCGCTTGATCTCGGCTCGTTCAGCCATCTCTTCCTGGGTTAGCCCCTTGGCGGCCCGAAGTGCGATGATCGCCCGAGCAAGCTGGAACTCGGGCTCCAGCTCATCGTAAGCCTTCCGGAACTCGGGGTCCCGGTAGAGATCCTGCTTCAGTTCCTTCCAAGGGCGGCTGAGCCTTGCCATCTCAATCCCTCCCGAGTCGTGCCGTGTAGTCCTGCATGCGTTGCTCCGCCACGCCAATCTCCCTCGACGGAGTCCTCTGAGTCTTCTTGACGAAGCCGTGCAACAGGACGAACTTCCGCTCCGGCGCAGAAAAGTACAACACGCGGCGCTGGACCTTGGCGTGCTCGACGCGTACCTCCCAGATCTTGCCCCGAAGGTGCGCGACGTACGGCTCCCTGACGCTGGTGCCGTGTTCCTCCAACAGATCAAAGATCCGAGCGAACCGTGCCTGGACCTTCGGGCCTTGCTCCCGCAGCCACACTTCGGCCGGACGGTTGCCCTCGCCAGTCTCATAGAACACAAGCTCCCACGGGCCAGTCGCCGATTCCATCGTCACGACGTCACAGTAACTCGAAAGTTACATCACGTCAAGTCAGTTCGTCGAGTTGGTTGGCTGTGTGGACCGCCAGATGGGGCCAGATCTAGATTGCAGGGACACAAGACCGGTCAGACGCGGGGAGATCGTTGTGTGTGGGAATCGTGGTGCCGGGAGGGGGATTTGAACCCCCACGGGAAACCCCACACGCCCCTCAAGCGTGCGCGTCTGCCAAGTTCCGCCATCCCGGCAGGCACAACAACACGTACCGATCAGGCAAGGGCGGCGGGACCGCCCCGCCCTCTAGCGCCAGAAGGACAGAATGCCTCCTGTAATCACGAACAGGATAGAAGCCACGGCCGTGACACGGGTCATCAGCGATTCACGCGGCCGGGGGCCATGGAACATGCGGGCGCTCCCGCCGATGGCGCCCAACCCCTCACCCTTCGGTCCCTGGAGCAGGATTATCCCCACCAGGGACAACGAGACGACAAGGTGAACAATCACCAGGACGTCGCTCAACCGGTCCACCTCCAGACAGCAGTCCCGGGGCCGCCGGCCCCGGAACACCACCAATCGTAGCATCCGGGACTGGTCAAATCAACCGGTCCACCAGTCCGCCTTGACAGCGCCTGGACCCAGCCGTGAACATACACTGGAGAACACCACGCGCTGCAGAACAGACAAGCCAAGAGGAGGCGCAATGAACATCTCGGTTTCGTGGACTCCTGGGATGCGGTTCGATGCCACCGCTCCGGAGGGTACGCACTTCGCAATGGACGCGCATCGCGAGTTCGGCGGGAGTGGGGCAGGCCCGACGCCGATGGAGACGGTGCTGGCCGCCCTGGCCGGCTGCACCGGCATGGACGTGGTCTCGATCCTCAAGAAGATGCGCGCCCCCCTCGAAGCGCTGACGATCGAGGTGAGCGCGGAGCGTGCCGCGGACCATCCCAAGGTGTTCACCGCGATCCACTTGCGCTACCGTGCCTCCGGAGCCGGCCTGCAGAAAGAGCAGGTCGAGAAGGCAGCCAACCTATCCGAGGAGCGGTACTGCTCGGTGGCCGCGATGCTGGGCCAGGCGGCGCGCATCACCTACGAGGTGATCGTGGAGGGTACTGCCACCGCCGCGTAGCCGCCGGAGCTCGAGACCGGATAGGCCGCGGCAGCCAGCGGGCGGTCAGATTGCGACCGCCCGCACGATCGCCGTGAAAGTGTCCGCGTTGAGACTGGCGCCTCCCACAAGCGCGCCGTCCACCTCGGGCTGGCTCACGAACTCGCCTATCGTCTCCGGCGTAACGCTGCCGCCGTAGAGGATGCGTACGCCCGCCGCGGCACCACCGAACCACTCACCCAGCCACTCCCGTAGCAGCCGGGCGATGCGGCCGGCCTCGGCGCCGGTGGCTGGAATGCCGGTTCCAATGGCCCAAACCGGTTCATAGGCCACAACAAGCTGAGCCGCCTGTTCACTCGCCAGTCCCAGCGTCCCGATGCGCGCCTGGGTCTGGATGATCCGCTCGGTCCGACCGGCCTCTCGCTCGTCCAACGACTCCCCAACGCAGAGGATCGGAATGAGCTCGCCGGAGGCGGCCGCCGCCACCTTCCGGCCTACCGCCTCATCCTCCTCACCCAGCAGCCGTCGGCGCTCCGAGTGCCCCACGATAGCATAGGTGCACCCCAGGTCCCAGAGCATCTCCGCGGAGATCTCGCCCGTGTAGGCACCCCTGGCCTCCCAGTGCAGGTCCTGGGCGCCGAGCTCGACCGACGATCCACCCAGCACGCAGCCGACCTCGGCCAGCGCCGTAAACGGGGGACAGACGACCACGTCCACGTCAACGACACCGGCCAGGCCTGACGCCACCCCCGAGGCCAGGTCGCGCGCCTCGCGCACGGTCGTGTGCATCTTCCAGTTGCCGGCTACAAGCGGCGTGCGCGTCCCCTTACGCATCCTGCAGCACCGCGATTCCCGGCAGCTCCCGGCCCTCCAGGAACTCGAGCGAGGCCCCGCCGCCGGTGGAGATGTGGGTCATACGGCCGGCCAGGCCGAAAGCCTCGACAGCGGCCGCGGTGTCGCCGCCTCCTACAACCGTGACCGCGGGGGAATCTGCCATGGCCTCGGCCACTGCCCGCGTGCCGCCGGCGAACGCGGGGATCTCGAAGACACCCATCGGGCCGTTCCACAACGCCGTGCCAGCGCCCCGGACGATGCCGGCGAACCGCGCGGCGGTCCTGGGGCCGATGTCCACACCTGCCCAGCCCGGCGGAATTGCTGCGGCGTCCACCACCTGGTGGTCGGCGCCGGCCTCCACCGCGGTTGCCGCCACAACGTCCACCGGGAGCTCAAACCCCACTCCTCTGCCGGCGGCTTCGGCCAGCAGATCGGCGGCGAGCCCCAGGGAGTCCTGCTCGCAGATCGAGGCGCCGATCTCGCGTCCCTGCGCACGCAGGAAGGTGTACGCCATTCCCCCACCCACCAGCAGCGTGTCCGCGCGATCCAGCAGGTGCCGGATCACCCCGATCTTGTCGGACACCTTCTTTCCGCCCAGGATGGCAACGAACGGCCGGACCGGCGAGTCCAGCGCCTGACCGAGATGCGCCAGCTCTTTCTCCAGCAGCAGCCCGGCCACGGCGGGCAGGTGCGCGGCGATACCGGCCGTAGATGCGTGCGCCCGGTGGGCGGCCCCGAAGGCGTCGTTCACGTACAGGTCGGCCAGGGCAGCGAGCCGGGCGGCAAAGCCCGGATCGTTGGCTTCCTCTTCAGGGTGGAACCTCAGGTTCTCGAGCAGGACCGCGTCGCCCGGGCCCATGCGCGCGACCGCGTCCTCAACCGCGGGCCCGACGCAGTCCGGCAGCAAGGGGACAGGGCGGTCCAGCAGCGTCCCGAGGCGTTCGGCTACCGGCGCCAGCGTGAAGGCCTGGTCCGGGCGTCCCTTGGGCCGCCCAAAGTGGGAGGCCAGGATCGCGCGGGCGCCGCGCTCGAGCAGGTACCGTATGGTCGGCAGCGACTCGCGAATCCGGCGGTCGTCGGTTATCCGGCCGCCCTCCATCGGAACGTTGAAGTCGCAGCGCACCAGCACGCGCCGCCCGGAAACATCAATGTCACGCACCGTCTTCTTCATCGTCAGGACACCCGACGCCGGCTGCTAGGGGCTCGTCCGATCACAGGCCGCGCTCGGCCATGTAGTGCACCAGGTCGGCGATCCGGCACGCGTACCCCCACTCGTTGTCGTACCACGTCATGACCTTGGCCAGGGTGTCGCCCATCACCATCGTCAGCGGGCCGTCAACGATGCCCGACCGCGAATCGCCCTTGAAGTCCATGGAGACCAGTGGGGCCTCGCTGTACCCGAGGTAGCCCTTCAATTCGCCGTCGGCCGCCTGCTTGAAGGCGGCGTTGAGCGCCTCCGCGGTGGTCGGCTTCTCCAGCTCCACAACCAGGTCCACGACGGACACGGTGGGCGTGGGGACGCGTAGCGCGATTCCCGTCAGTTTCCCCTTCAGCTCCGGCAGCACCAGGAAGATCGCCTTGGCTGCGCCGGTGCTCGCGGGGATGATGTTCAGCGCCGCCGCCCTCGCCTCGCGCAGGTCGTCGCTGACCACGTCCAGGATGCGCTGGGTGTTGGTGTACGAGTGGACCGTGGTCATGAATCCCCGCTTGATCCCAAACTGGCGGCTGAGCACCTTGGCGGTCACAGAGAGCCCGTTGGTGGTGCAAGAGCCGTTGCTGATGATTGCGTGCTGCTTGGGGTCGTAGAGTTCGTGGTTGACGCCCATGTTGATCATGATGTCATCACCCTTGCCCGGCGCGCTGATGACCACCCTCTTGGCCCCGCCCTGCAAATGCCCCCGGGACTTGTCGGCGGAGGTGAAGCGGCCGGTGGACTCGATCACAACCTCGGCGCCCGCCCTCGACCACGGGATCCCGGCCGGGTCGCGCTCGGCGAACACCGTGATCTCAAGATCGTCCACTGCCAGCTTGCCGTCGCGTGCCCCCACCGGGCCCGGGTAGGTGCCGTAGTTCGAGTCGTACTTGAAGAGGTGTGCGTTCGTTTCTAGGTCGGCGATGTCGTTGATCGCCACAACCTGAACCTGGTCGGGATACCGCTCGCGCATGGCCCGAAGCGCCAGACGGCCGATGCGGCCGAACCCGTTGATGCCAACGCGGACTGTCATTGCTATCTCCCACCTTTCATGTGGCGTGCAATGAGATCACGCCGGATAAACCCGATGTTGTCGAAGATCCGGATGCTGAACGCGATAACCGCACCCAGATAGATGTCCAACCCCAGGAGGTCGCCGATCCCGGCCAGCAGCGCCGCGAACGAGGCGTTGACCACGAACCCCGTGAGGAAGATCGTAAGGTCGAACCGGTCTTCCAGTTGCGCCCGCAGCCCTCCCAGGGTGGTGTCTATCGCCGCGAGTATTGCGATCGCGGTGTACTTGACGTACCCCAGCGGGATCTCCACCGAGAACAGGAAGCCCAAGGCGATACCCAGAACCAGGCCGATGATCGGGAGCCACATCGTCCCTACTCCTTCCCCTCGACAGAGGCGTACTCAAACCGGAAGGTACCGCGGTAGGGCGGCACCTCCACGAGTTCGCGAGGCGCCACCTTCACCGGGAAACCGAACGCCGTCAGCAGCTCGATCGCGCCGCCGGGCCGCCGCACGGCCTGAACCAACTGCTTGGGCTCGCCCACGGCCTCAATCAGGAAGGGCGGGGCCAGGCGCTTGGTGTTGGCGAGAATCGTGGTGCCGACGCAGGAGATTCCGGTTGTGCCCACGATCCGCTCGCCGTTCAGCGCGATCGCCTCGGCACCCGCCGCCCACAGCTCCGCGACCACGCCTTGAATGTCTGAGTAGTGCAGGATGGTCTTGTTGGGATCCTCGCCGGCCCGAGGCAGCCGCGTGCTGTCGTTCAGTTCCACCGTTATCCCAGGACCCACCAGCGCCGTGATGCCCGCAAGCGTCCGAAGTTCCTGAAGGTCCCGGCTCATCTTCGCGGCCGTGGTCCGGCCTTCGGCCGAGGCCTTCTCGTACACTGCCAGCCGGCCACGCAGCTCGGCGACCTGGGACTCCAGCGCCGCGCGGCCGCGCTCTTGATCTCGGAGCAGGAAGGCCAGCCCCTCCAGTTGCGTGGAAGGGATGCGCAGGGCCCGCCGGATCTGCCACTCGGTCCGAACTTGCACCACAACCAGATAGCCGGCCAGCGCCAGCACGAGGGCCAGGGCTGCCGACCAGCGAGCGACCGACAGCGCCAGCGTACGACCGCTCCGTGTCTCGCTAGGCACCGCTCTCCTTGGCCTCGAGCTTCTTCTTTATGCGCTTGAGGCGGAAGACATCCTCTCGGGCTCGCTGTTCCAGCACCGAGGCGATGTAGCGGGTCTCGCCGGCAAGCCGCGGGATAACCACCTGCTCCAGCGCGTTGACGCGGCGGGTGGTCTTCTTGATCTCCTCGCCTATCCTGCGGAGCTTGACCTCGGTCGCCCCCACGGCCAGGATGGCCGCGAGCACCCCCTCAAAGTTGGAGGTGCTCTCGATGGTCCGGGCGCTGGTGGCGACGGGGTTCTGACCCCGCTCCAGCAACGGCCGGCGCACCTCGGGCAGGGTCATCTCGGGAATCCGCGTGCCCCAGAGGCTGCGGATCTCGATGTCCATCAGGATGTCGCGGCCCGCTGGTAGCGCGGCCGCCTCCAGCGCCTCCCTGCCCTCCCAGGCCTTGGCCAGGGAGAGCGCGACGTACGACTCGCGGCAGGCGGCTGAAAGCCACTCGCGGGCCGCGAGCGACTCGCGAACGATCTTGAAGAAGTCGGCGACCAGCGCGTCCCTCTTGCGCTTGAGGAGATCCACGCCCTGCTGCGCAACGCGCAACTGGTTGCGCCGCGCCAGCAGGTTCATTCGGGTCGGGCTGATCACCTCTGCCATGCCGTGGGTTCTCCGTCCTCGCCCTGCCCGGACTAGATCCGGGTGGTCCTATCCTCCCAGATCTTCTCCATCTGCTCGCCGTAGTACTTGTTCACGTGATCCTGCTTGACGCGCTTCAGCTCGCCGCGCGGGAAGCCCGAGAGCAGTCTCCAGCCCATAGCAAGCGTCTCCTCGATGGTCCGGTCGGTCTCACCCTGGCCCAGGAAGCGGCGCTCGAAATCCTCCGCGAACCTGAGGTAGAGCCGATCTAGGTCGGTGAGCGCCTCTTCACCAATAATGGCGACCAGCCGACGCAGGTCCACGCCGTTCGCGTAGGAGGCAAAGAGCTGGTCCTTGACGTTGGCGTGATCGGCGCGGGTCCGGTTGGGGCCGATGCCGTCGTTCATCAGGCGCGAGAGACTGGGCAGCGGGTTGATAGGCGGATAGACGCCGTTGCGGTGCAGCGCGCGGCTGAGCACGATCTGCCCCTCGGTGATGTAGCCGGTCAGATCCGGAATGGGGTGGGTAATGTCGTCGTCGGGCATGGTCAGTATCGGGAGCTGCGTGATGGAACCCTTGCGGCCGAGCACGCGGCCCGCCCGCTCGTAGATCATCGCCAGGTCGGTGTACATGTAGCCGGGGTAGCCGCGCCGGCCCGGGATCTCCTCGCGCGCCGCGCCGATTTCGCGAAGAGCCTCGCAGTTGGACACGATCAGTCCGTTTTCCACCAGGAAGTTGTGGGTGGGCTCAACGGTCAGGTCGTAGACGAATGCCTCGCGGGCCGAGCAGTCTTCAATGGAAATGATCTTGTCCAGCACCACCGACTCGGAGGTCAAAGCTATGAGCCTCTGAAACTCGTGATCCCCCTGGTCGACCAAAGGCCGCATGCGGTCCGCCCATTGTCGGACGAGGCCGACGGACGGTCTCCTGAGCCCTGACTCAACCTGCGAGACAGTGCTGGATACGCCCAAGTCAGCACCATTCACGGCGTATCGCTTCCTCAACAAGCGGACCAATCCGCCGCATGCACGGGGGGCAGCCTCAAACGCGCTTGCCCTTCGCGTCCCGTGACCCTCCCCGTACATCGCGCGTACGTGCTCAAGCTTCCTGCGCTTCGCCGGATGCAACGCACAGACGTCCTCAGCAAAACGGACAACGGACGGCTGACCTGCGATGACCACGTCGTAGACGCGGCGGATTCCGAAGCCGCCGCCGCTCTCCCGCCCTTGCAGCCGGCTCACGATTCCCAGCCGCCTCAGCAGCTGTTGCAGCCGTACGGCCCGCTTTCGCTCGACCGTCGTCATCCGAAGACGCGCTGTGCGGGCGCCGGGCCTAAACACGCAGCAGCCGTCTCCATCGAAGTACCCTCGCAAGAAGGCGGCGATGAACGGCTCGGGGAGCCGGAAGATAGGCTTGAGATCGTCCTGCAACCCGAACCTCCTCGCCACCTGGACGAGGGCTCGGCTGTTGGCGCGTGCCATCCACACATTGTCCTGGTTTCTGTGCAGCTGCACTTGAAGGCCGGGGAACAACCCGTTGAGGGTATCGCGGAAGCGCTCGATGAGTTGCCGGTCGCAGTTTGTGAACGAGATGTAGTACGCCCCCTGCTTTTGGTTCTCGTACACGGTGCCGTCGGACGCAACCAGACCCAGGACGTAGAGCAGATCTTCGCTTACGGGATCGCCCCCGAGCGTCAGGCCCGAGTGCTTGCCGGAGGTGATCCGTTCGGCCTCTTCAGTGAAAACAGCCAGCCCTGTACCGACCGCGTCCGCGATCGTCCGCAAATCCCCGACGGTATACCGCCGCTTCCTGTACGAATCCGTGAGGCGCCCGTACGGGAGCCCCAGCTCTTGGGCCGCCCTGCGGACACTTCCGTACTTCTCGCGCAGCAGACCGTTGACCAGACCGTTCTTCATGTGAACGAAGAAGGATTCGTTCACCTCACGTTCGGCAAGCAATTCCAAGAAGGACGGGTGCCAGGGGTGAGGCACCGGAATCTTCCGCGCGGCGTAGATCTCGTCACCGGTCTTGAGGGCTTCTGCTGGAACCATCTCGGGGCCGCTAGCGGTATCAATGAGAATCTTGTGGTCAGGGGTGACCCGAACCTCGGCTCCAGACCGTGTCTTGATGCGGAGCAGCTTCTGTGGCCCGCGTAGCTTCCAGACCCGACTGATCCGTCCCGGCCGAATGCCTGCACCGTCCCAACTGGCGGCCGCGGTCGTCCGCGGGCTCTCCACGAAATCCTTGATGGTGACGATCTGCCCGTCACCCAGGATGATCTCCGTGTCGCCGTCCAGGCAGTAGTTGGTCATGTCCGTGAGGATGACCAGTACCTGCATGTCCAGATCGAAGGCCAGGAACTCGGCGGTGGTCAGCGCCATGCGCGGGGTCATCAGCCGCTCGATCGCCGGGTCGTCGGCCAGGTTGAGGAAGACCACGCTGCGGGCCAGCGCGCCCGTTGCCTCAAACTGCTCGATGAAGTAGGCCGCCTCACGCTGGGTGATACCCATTGCGGCGAAGACAACCGAGAACTCCTCGCCTCCCCCCAGCACCTTGGCCTGACGCGCGATCTGAGCGGCGATCTCGTTGTGGGGCAGCCCGGCGCCCGAGAAGATCGGGAGCTTCTGCCCGCGCACAAGCGTGTTGAGCCCGTCAATGGAGGAGATGCCGGTCTGTATGAACTCCTGGGGTCGCTCCCGGGCCACGGGGTTTATGGGCGTGCCGATGATCGGCAGCCGTTTCTCGGGGATGATCGGCGGGAGGCCGTCAATCGGCTCGCCCAGTCCGCTGAACCGCCGTCCTATCATGTCGCGCGAGCAGGCGATTCGCGCCACGTCCTCGCGCAGACTCACGGACGTGCGGGCCAAGTCCAGCCCGGCGGTCTCCTCGAAGACCTGTATCACCGCGTTCTTCTCTGAAACCTCGATCACCTGGCCTCCGCGCATGCCGCCTTCAGCCATGTGAATGTTCACGATGGCGCCGTAGGCAAGGTCGCGCGCGCCCTCGACGAAAAGCAGCGGGCCCGAGATGTAGGAGATGGACCGGTACTGCTTGGTAGCCAGTGACATGGCGCTACGCACCTCCTGCTGGAGCCTTCGCCCTGAAGACCTCGGGCAGCTTCGCAATCCAGGACTCGATGTAGGACCCGAACTCGTCCTTGGGCATTTCCTTCAGGCGGGCGATCTCCTCTACTTGCTTGAGGTTGAGAATCTCGTCCATCGGAACGTCGCTCCGAAGGGCCGCGCCCGCCATGTCGTAGAACATCAGGATCGCCCTCAACATCCCGCAGGCTTTGTCCATCGGACAGTGGGCGTCGGTCTCAGAGAACGAGGACTGCTGCAGGAAATCCTCGCGCAGCATCTTGCCGACCTCGATCACCAGCCGCTGGTCGTCCTGCAGCGCATCGGGACCAACAAGCTGCACGATCTCCTGCAACTCCGCCTCCCGCTGGAGCAGCGCCGAGGCCCTGTCGCGCAGCGTTTCGAAATCCTCAGGCATGTGCTCCCGGTACCATTCCTTGAACAACGGGGTGTAGAGGCTGTACGACCGCAGCCAGTGGATCGCCGGGAAGTGCCTCCGGTTGGCGAGCCCGGCGTCCAGCGACCAGAACGTCCCGGTGATGCGCAGCGTCGCCTGCGTCACCGGCTCGGAAAGGTCGCCGCCAGGCGGAGAGACCGCGCCCACAACCGTCACCGAGCCATCCCGCTCGGGTTGCCCCAGGCAGACCGCGCGGCCGGCCCGCTCGTAGAAGGCGGCCAGCCGGCTGGACAGGTATGGCGGGTAGCCCTCCTCGGCGGGCATCTCCTCCAGCCGCGAGGAGATCTCGCGCATCGCCTCGGCCCAGCGGCTGGTCGAGTCCGCCATCACCGCCACCTTGTACCCTTGGTCGCGCCAGTACTCGGCCATGGTGATGCCGGTGTAGACCGAGGCCTCACGCGCCGCCACCGGCATGTTGGAGGTGTTGGCGATGATCACGGTGCGCTCCATCAGGGGCCGTCCGGTGCGCGGATCCTCCAGCTCGGGGAATTCGTCCAGCACGTGGGTCATCTCGTTGCCACGCTCGCCGCAACCCACGTAGATGATGACGTCGGCGTTCGACCACTTGGCCAGCGTCTGCTGCATGACGGTCTTGCCGGAACCGAACGGGCCTGGGATCGAGGCCGCCCCGCCCATTGCCACAGGAAACAGCACGTCAATGATGCGCTGCCCCGAGATGAACGGCTCGCGTGGATCGCGCTTCCGTGCCACGGGCCGCGGCACCCGCACCGGCCAGCGGTGCATCAGGCGCAGCTCGGCGCCATCCGAGAGCCGTCCGATCACTTCGTCCACCGTGAACTCACCCGCCCGGATCTCGGTGACCTCGCCGCCAGGGAAAGACGGCGGCACCATGACGCGGTGCTCAAACCCGAACTCCGTCACGGTGCCGATCACGTCGCCTGGGCCCACCCGCTTCCCGGACGCGGCGTCCGGCGAGAAAGCCCACCGCCGCGAGCGATCGAGCGCTTCGGTGACGGCGCCGCGCGCGAGGAAGTCGCCCTTCTGGGCACGGAGGCTGGCGAGCGGCCGCTGGATCCCGTCGAAGATGCCGGTCAGCAACCCGGGGCCGAGCTCGACGGCCAGCGGTGTGCCGGTGCTCGTGACGGGCTCACCGACGGTCAGGCCCGAGGTGTCCTCGTATACCTGGATGAACGCGGTGTCCCCGTCGAGGCGGATGATCTCTCCCAGCAGGCCCTCCTGACCCACATGTACCAGATCGTACATGCGCGCTCCGGGAATCCCCCTGGCGATGACCGCCGGCCCGGCGATCTTTATGATGGTGCCCTGGGTGGTCATGGCAGTCCCTCCATACACTCCGGCCGTCCGCTAGCGCAGCTTCACGTAGAAACCGATGTGCTCTCTCACCAGGCGCGCCACGTACGCCTCGCCGCCCTCGATCTGGGCGTGGGGCGCCGGAAACGGGACGATGATGGGGAGATCGCGGTCACGCAGCAGACGCGCGCGCTCTTCCTTGGCGCCCTCCAGCAGCGTCTCGTTCACGGCGACCACCCCGTAGTCCAGCGTCACGAAGTGGCGCAGGTGCTCCAACGCTTCCGCGGGTGTGCCGGCCTCACGCACCTCGGCGCCCGCCAAACGGAAGCCGGTCGCCGTTTCGGGATCGGTGATCACCGCCAGCCTAAACACGGACCATCTCCCGCCGCACCGCCTCGCGCGGCAGCCCCAGGAACGCGCCCCGCGCCACCAGGCGGAGGTTGGCCACCTCGTAGGTCTTCAGCGCCAGGTACCCGATTACAATGTCCAGCCCGAGCGGGTCGCCACGATAGCGCCCGGCCAGCGCCTGCGCCGTCGCCAGATCCAGGGCGCGCTCAAACTCCATCGGGGTCTCCGGGAGGTCGCTGACCGGGAAGCCGCTGATCCGCAGCTTGCGCCAGGCGGACGCCTGCGTGCTCGAAGCGGACAGGGCCAGGAACAGGTCCGCGGGAAGTAGCACGCCGCCGGAGATGAAGAAGCGCAGCCGCTGCTCCTCGTCCATCCCGCCTGCCGACGCTAGCTTGAGCGCGGTCTTGGCGTTCGCAGCGTCAATCTCGGCTCGGATCACCTCGCGCAGCGCCGCCGCGTCGCCGCTGCGCCCACGGGTCTGCCGCAGGCCGCGCTCGACATAGGCGCGGTCCAGCAGCAGTTCGAACGCGAGGAGGTCCTCATCCGCGGCGTAACCGGCCGCGGCAGCGGCCATGACCGGCGCGAAGGGATGCCCTACCGCCTCCAACGTGCCGGCCACACCGGCGAGGTCAGGCGCGGTGATCATCTCTTTGAGGACGGCTTCGCCCAGCGTGCCCGCGGGCAGCAGCGCCGCCGTCACCTCGTCGGCCGGTCGGCCGGCGTACTTGCCGCGCACTATCACCCTGAGGTTTGCCATGTCCCACCGCAGCAGGACCACCTCAATCAGCGCCAAGGACCGGCCGTCGGCAAATCCCAGGATCTTCCGCGTGGTGCGCTGGAGGTTCCTGGCCAGGGCTTCGTCCACGGCCCGGACGCCCTCGAATCGCACGAGGGCCTCCTGGAGGTCGCCGGCGTAGGGCGTGGAGGCCAGGGCCTGCAGGAACGCCGGCAGCGCCGGGGACCCCAGCAGATCATCCAGCTGTGAGGTGGTCAGCAGCCGGCTGCGCATGGCGCGCACCCGCGCGTTGATGTACGGAAAGTCAGGCATCGCGCCGGACCGTCATCCCCACAACGTCCTGGCCACCTCGGCCGCCAGCGCCGGTCGCGCGCGCTCGAGCCGTGAGGCCAGGGTGTTTGTCACGACGAGGCGCCCGTCGGGCGAAGCGAGGCGTGCCCCGCCGTTGATTGCCGGATCGGCGCACACCGTCGCCTCCCACCCGTGCTCGCGGATCAGCGCCTCGGCAGTCGCCTGGTCCGCCTGGGCCACCATCACGACCCCCTGACCACCCAGGGTCGCCAGCCCCTCCTCGATGAACCGGCGCAGGACCTCCGGGTAGCGCCGGGCGTCGGCGGCCAGCGACTCCAGGGCTGAGTAGGCCTGCGCGAACACGCGGGAGATCTCGTCCTCCTTGGCCTGCAGTACCAGCGACGAGGCCCGCAGCATCGCTGTGCTCTTCGCCTTGACCAGCGCCGCGCGCGCATCGGCCTGAAGCCGCTCCCGCGTCGCGGCCAGCATCTCGTCGGCAGCGCGTTGTGCCTCGACCCGGATGGCCTCGGCCTGAGCCCTGGCCTCGGCCAGGAGCCGCTCGCGCTCAAAGGCGGCCTCGCGTTCGAGAAGTGCAATCAACTCAGAATCCGTTCCCGCCATTGCCCGGTCCTAGATCTTCTGAACGATGAAGAAAGCGATAACGAAGCCAAGGATGATCATGGTCTCTGGAAGGACCAGGAAGATCAGCATCTGGCCGCCGATCTCCGGGCGCTCGGCCATGGCGCCGGCAGCGGCCGCGCCGATGCGCGACTGTGCCCACGCGGTTCCAATCGCGCCGAACGCCACCGCCAGCGCCGCGGCCAGGCCCAGCAGCCCGTGAGCCAGCGTGAGCTGCTTGACCCCCGCAGCCGGGGCGGCCTCCGCGGCCAGCGCGACCGACGCGGCCGCGAGCAGTATCACACCTAGTGTAACAACGACGAACACCGCCTTCTTCAAGCTAGTCACCTCCTGTTTTGTGCAACGGCTGATATGAGTTGCCCGTCTCATCATGGTACTTCACCTTGGTCAGGAACTCGACCCAGTTCAACCGGGCGGGCTGGATGATGTGGCCGGCGAACGTAAACACGAAGAAGAACATCTGGATAAGTATACCGGCGACCACGCCGACCCACACCGGCCCCATTCCGCCGCCCAGCTCGTTGGACACGTTCGCAAGCACCGCCGCCGCCAGGCCCACGCCGAACAACCGGGCGTATGAGAGCACGTTGCCCATGCCCGAGATCACCTCGAGCAACCACATGAGCGAGAACGGCTTGAGCACGACCCCGATCAGAAGGAACGCAAGGAACCCTCCGGCCAGCACGACGCCGGGGCCCATCAGGCTCGGCGGGACGATGTCGCCCATGCCCCCAAGCAGCAGGAGCAGGGCAGCGACACCGCTCAGCATCGCCAGGGATTCGAACACCCCAACCAGGTGGCGGTGGCGCACCGCCAGCACCATGTGGAGGAAGTATCCCAGCGCCACCTGCACAGCGCCAACGGCCACGGTCATGTAGAAGAAGGGGGTCGCCAGGACCACGCGGTTGAAGGCCGGATGCCACCCGAAGTGGTGCTCGATGAGATTGCCGAAGATCTCCAGGTAGAGAACCCCGAAGAGGATCACCCACGTGGCCATAACCCGGATCACCCACGACATGTCGGCAAGCACTGTGGGAGCGATGCGCATCCCCATCTTGATGCTGCCCAGCGCAACTTCCCAGGCCTCTCGCCTGCGGGCCTTGCCGCGCATCCACCAGCCAAAGGCGAACAGCAGGGCACCGTATGCCACGTCGCCGATGACCATCCCGACGAACACCGGAAAGAAGATTGCTAGATAGATCGTGGGGTCCAGCGTGCCGTAGCGCGGGGGCTTGAACAGCCCCAGCATTCGCTGGAACGGCCTGATCACTGAGGGGTTGTCCAGCAGCACCGGCACCGCCGCGGCGTCGTGTGGATCGGCCGGCAGGTCGTGAACGAGAACGTCGCGGCCGAACCTGGCCTGCAGCGCGCCGCGGATCTCGACAATGCGATCGGCAGGCGCCCAGCCGTGCAGGATGAAGGCGTAGCGCGACTGTGCAAGGTGAACCATGGCGCGGAACTGCGCGAGCCGGTCGGAGATGAGCGCCAAGAGCGCGGTCACCCGGGGGCGGTGCCTGCGAGAGAGGTCGGCCAGCGACGTGGTGATACCGGCGATCTCGCCCGGCAGCTCGGCGCGCCGACGCTCCATCTGGCGCACCGCCTCGGCAGGCCCCTTACCGGAGAAGCGGGCGGGCAGGCGTAGCTCGCTGATCCCTGCCCTGGTGAGCCATCCACGGATCGTCTCGGCGTCGCGGTGTAGGAAGGCCACGACCACGCCGATCTTGCCCTCCTCGATCGTGCGGCTGACTACCTCGATGCGGCCGCCGGTCATCTCGCTGAGCTGGTTGCGCAGTGAGGTGACAACCGAGAGATCCTTGCCGCGCAGGATGAAGCCAACGGACTCCAGGGCCCGGCTGCCCGACAGCGCACCGAGCAGCGGGGAGAGCACACGGACCGCGCCCTCGTACGTCCGGATCATCTCGAACTCTTCCTCGGCTTCGAGCCGCCGCCGGGTGAGGACCGCCACCTCGGCCTCGATGCCGGCCAGCGCCGCGTCGAGCGGTTCGGGGTCCGCGAGCTCCTCCGGGCTGCCCGGTGCCGGGGGCACGGCCGGGAGCAGGCTGAGCAGACCGGAGGCGCGGAGGCGGGCGCGCTCAAGTGCCGCCTGAGCCGCCGAGGCCTCCTCGCCCATCTGCACGGCGCTGACAGATCCGTCCGGGGACTCGACCCGCTCGATGTGCAGAGATCCGATGCGCTGGACCTCTTCCACGACCCCGCCCAGCAGCCGCTTGGGGCCGAAGACCAGCACCCGGCGCATCTCGACGATCATGCGCCGCCCTTGACCACGTGCTCCACCACGCGTGCCACGGCCACCTCAAGCCGGTTCGCCGCCTGCCCGCGCAGGCTCTCGATCTCGCGCTCGGCACGGTCCTGGGCCTCGTGCTGAATCCGCTGGGCCTCGTCGGCGACTCGGGCCTCGGACTCGCGTGCCAGTCGGGCGGCCTCGGCGCGGGCGTCGCGGGCGATCTGCTCGGCCTCGGCGCGCGAGCGGGCGACGATGGCCGCGGCCTCGTCGCGGGCGGCCGCGGTCAGGGCCTCGAGCTCGCGCTCCCGGTCGGCGATGACCTTCAGGAAGTGCTCGCCTGTGCCGTGATCGCCTCTGCTCCCCGCTGGTTTGTGTCCGCCCATACTCCACCGGCCCTCGCCATTATGTCAGCAGAAACCCCCAGGACGCGGGGCCCCGGGGGGCTCAATCCACACTTCAGACTAGCGGCCCCTCCCTGACCCGTCAAGGCGGGGCAGGATCCGGCCACCGCGCGGGTTTCCGACGTTCGGTCGAGCCCTTCCTTCTGATCTACAGCCGCAGCAGCATCGCGGCCGCCCCAGCAAGGACGACAAACGGCTGTGGGAAGACCCCAATCACAAGGGTCCCCAGCGCCGCTATCCCCAGGGCCAGGCGCAGGGGCGCCGGTTCGGCCGCCAATCCACCCGAAGGCAAAGGGAGCAGGTACATGACACGGATCACGTTCACGTAGTAGTACAACGCCACCACGCTGTTGACCACCCCCACCACGGCCAGCCACAGCAGCCCGTTGTTGACCGCCGCGCCGAAGATGTAGAACTTGCCGAGGAACCCGCCCGTGGGCGGTATGCCGGTCAGCGACAGCATGAACAGCGCCATGACGGCGGCCAGGCCGGCCGAGCGCTGCGCAAGGCCGGCGTAGCTTGGTATCTCGTCCGAACCCAACCTTGCTCCGACCGCTATCGCGACAAAGAACGCGCCCAGGTTTGTGAACGTGTACGCCAGCAGGTATATCAGCAGGCCGGGGGCGCCGAAGTCGCCACGGTGGGCCGCGACCCCCATCAGCAGGAAGCCGGCGTGCGATATGCTGGAGTACGCCAGCATCCGCTTGATGTTGCGCTGCGGCAGGGCCAGCAGGTTGCCCAGTGTCATGCTCACCGCGGACAGGCCCGCGATCGGCGCGACCCAGTCCACCGGGCCCGGATTGATGGCGACCATCAGGAACCTAACCAGCGCCGCGAACCCAGCTGCCTTGGACGCCACGGCCAAAAATGCCGCCACCGGCGTCGGCGCGCCCTCGTAGACGTCCGGCGTCCACTGGTGGAACGGGACCATCGAGACCTTGAACCCCAGACCGGCTAGCGCCATGCCCACCGCGAGCACCAGGGCGGGTTGGGGCGCGGTCCGAACCCGATCGGCGATGGCGTAGAGGTTGGTCTCTCCGGTCAGGCCATAGAGGATCGAGAAGCCGTAGATCATCACGGCCGAGGAGGCGGCGCCGAACAGGAAGTACTTGATCCCGGCCTCGTTGCTCCGGACGTCGGACTTGAAGTACCCGGCCATGACGTACGAGGAGAGACTCACGAACTCGATCGAGAGCGCCAGCAGGATCAGGTCGGCGCTGGCCGCCATTAGGCACACGCCCAACGCCGCGAAGGTCAACAGCACGTACATCTCGCCCTCGAAGCCCGTGCGCCCCCGGAGCGCATCCATGGCGGACAGGATGACCAGGATTGTGGCAACCACGGCGATGAGCTTGAAGAAGATCGCGAAGCCGTCCACCGCGTAGGCGTTGAAGAAGACGGTGCGGGCGGGCGTGCCCAGCATCCCGAGAATGGGCATCAGGACGAGAAGCAGCCCCACGACGGCCGTCCAGCCCACCAGGCGCTTGCGGTCGCCCGGCAGCAACAAATCGAGCGCCACCAGCAACAGGCCCAATCCCGTGAGCCAGAACTCGGGGACGAGCGACCAGAGATCTTCAATCGGTATCGGCATCGGGAATCCCTACCGCAGCACAGCCACCAGGCTCGTCATGGCTACGTTGATCATGTCCAGCAGCGGCCGTGGGTAGACCCCGAATGCCAGCATGATCGCGGCCAGAGGCGCCAGGGAGATCACCTCGCGCCGGTCCAGATCGGGCAGATCGGCCCACCTCGGGTTGAGCGGGCCCAGGAAGATGCGCTGGATGGTCCACAGGAACATCGCGGCCGAGAAGATCACGCCGGTGACCGCCAGGGCGGTCAGTTCGGGAAACACGCCGAACGATCCCACGAAGATGAGGAACTCGGCCACGAACCCCATCAACCCAGGCAGGCCCAGCGAGGCCAGCATCGCCATCATGGTGACGCCGGTGTAGACAGGAAGTCTGGCGCCCAGGCCGCCGAACTCGGCCACGCCGCGGGTGTGCGCCCGGTAGTCGTAGATGACACCAACGATGAGGAACAGCGCGCCGGTGATGATGCCGTGGGCGACCATTTCGAACACCGCCCCGTTGAGCGCTATCGTGGCGGCGTGCGCCTTCTCGGGGATGCCCACCGCGGCCGCGGCGGCAGAGACGCCCAGCATCACGTACCCCATGTGGTTGACGCTGGAGTAGGCGACCAGTTTCTTGAGGTCGGGCTGCGCCATGGCCACGAGGGCTCCGTAGACGATCCCCAGCAGCGCCAGGATCGCGATCGGGTAGGCGAACAGCTTGAAGGTCTCCGGCAGCATCGGCAGGCTGATCCGGACGAAGCCGTACGTTCCCATCTTCAGCAGGACCGCCGCCAGGATGACGCTTCCGGCGGTGGGCGCCTCCACGTGCGCATCCGGAAGCCAGGTGTGGAACGGCCACATCGGCACCTTTATCGCAAACGACAGGAAGAAGCCCCAGAACGCCAGCGCCGCGAGCGCGGGCGCCCGGGCCAGCGGCTGCTGCTGGATCAGCTCGAGGATCCCAAACGTACGGGGTTCGGCGTTGAAGTAGAGAAGCATGATCGCCAGCAGCATCGCCAGCGAGCCCACAAGGGTGTACAGGAAGAACTTTATCGCCGCGTACTCCCGACGCGGGCCACCCCAGATGCCAATCAGCAGATACATCGGCACCAGCGTGATCTCCCAGAACACGAAGAACAGGAAGAAGTCCAGCGCCACGAAGACGCCCAGCGTCCCGGTCTCAAGCAGCAGGAACAGGAACAGGTACTCCTTGAGCCGCATCTCGATGCGCCAGGAGTAGGCGACCGACAGCAGGGACAGCAGCGCGGTCATGATCAGCAGCGGAAGGCTCAGCCCGTCCACGCCGAGGTGGTAGTTGATGCCGATCCCGGGGATCCACAGATAGCGCTCCTGGAGCTGCATGCCGGCGGTGCCGATCTCGAACGGCCCCAGGAGCCACAGCGATGCCAGGAAGGCGAGCCCGGCGGCGGCGGCGGCCACCCACTTCATCAGCTCGTCCCGGCCCTTCGGGATCAGCAGGATTATCAACCCGCCGAGCAGCGGCAGGAACACCGTGATTGTCAGCAGGTAGCGTTCCATTCGAGTCCCTTCCCCCTCTTCCCCAGGCGGCGCCGGACTTGCGCTACCGGAACAGCCCCGCTGCCACGATCACGACTACGCCCAGCGCGATCGCAAGCAGGTAGTTCTGTGCGCGGCCGGTCTGGACGTAGCGCAGCGTTCCACCGAGCGCCTTGGCCGTCCAGCCCACCAGGTTCACCACGCCGTCCACCACGTACAGATCGAACAACCGGTACAGCCGCGCCATGGCGACGACACCGAATCCGATCAGGTTCACCAGCAGGTCAATCACGTACACATCGAAGACCCGCAGCGAGCGGGCGATCCACAGAGTGGGGCGCACGAACGCCAGGGCATAGAACTCGTCGAAGTAGTACTTGCGGACCACCAGCGTGTGCAGCGGGCCGGCGGCGCGGCGCAGCGCCGGTGATGGTACCAGCCCCCAGCGGTACACGACCGCCGCCGCCAGGATTCCCGCGCCAGCGATGGCGGTCGAGACGAGGGCAAGCCCGGCGCTAAACGGCACTGCCGCAACGCCCTCGAAGTGCAGGAACTTGTGGACCGGGCTTCCCAGGAACGGCGCGCCGACCAGTCCGACCACCGCGGAGAAACCGGCCAGAACCCAGAGCGGCCGGGTCATGACAGGCGGGCTTTCGTGTGGGTGCGCGTCGTGGCTCCGTATCGTGCCAAAGAACGTGTAGAAGATGACCCGGAACATGTAGAACGCGGTCAGGAACGAGGTCAGGGCGGCCATCGCGAACAGGCCGGTGTTGTGGTGGAACGCCTCCAGCAGGATCTCGTCCTTGCTCCAGAAGCCCGCGAACGGCGGCACGCCGGCCAGCGCCAGGGCGCCGATCAGGAACGTCCAGTATGTGGACGGCATCGCGCGGGCGAGCCCGCCCATTGCTTTGATGTCGTTGGTGTGCATGGCGTGGATGACGCTGCCGGCGCCCAGGAACAGCAGGGCCTTGAAGAAAGCGTGCGTCATCAGGTGGAACATGCCGGCGGTGTAGCCCAGCACTCCCAGGCCGAGCATCATCAGGCCGAGCTGGCTTATCGTCGAGTACGCCAGCACGCGCTTGATGTCGTCCTGGACCACTGCGATCGTCGCGGCCATCAAGGCGGTGACCCCGCCCACGTATGCAACGGTCTGCAGCGCGGCGCTACCGTGGAGCGCGGCGGAGACCGGCCAGTCGAAGAACAGCGTGTATGCGCGCGCCACCAGGTAGACGCCTGCGGCAACCATGGTTGCGGCGTGTATCAGCGCGGAAACCGGGGTGGGGCCCTCCATCGCGTCGGGCAGCCAGGTGTGCAGCGGCACCTGCGCCGACTTGCCCACCGCCCCGCCAAAGATCAGCACCGCCGCCAGGGTCAGCAGGGGAATCCCGCCAATCGCGCCGCCTGCGAGTGCTCCCTCGCGCACGAGCCCGAATATCTCCTCGAACCGGAATGTCCCGAGCGTGAAGAAGACGATCATGATGCCCAGGAACATGAAGAAGTCGCCCACGCGCGTGGTCAGGAGTGCCTTGATCGAGGCGCGCGCGGCAGAGGGCTTCTCGAAGTAGAAGCCGATCAACAGGTACGAGCACAACCCCACCAGTTCCCACCCGGCGTAGAGGAAGAGCAGGTTGTCCGCCAGCACCAGAAGGAGCATGGAGGCCGCGAACAGCGACATGTAGGCGAAGAACCGCGGGAAGCGCGGGTCACCGTGCATGTAGCCGATCGAGTAGGTGAAGATCATCGAACCGACCACCGTGACCACCAGCAGCATGATGGTGGTGAGGTGGTCCACGCGGAAGCCGAGCTCCAGGGGGCTGCCGCCCAGGAGCATCCAGCGGACGGTCATCTCCACCGGCGGGGCGCCCAACAGCATCTCAACGAAGATCCCGATCGAAAGCAGGCCGGAGAGCCCGATGCCGCCAACCGCCACGTAGCTTCCCGCTCCGGGCAGGCGCCGGCCAAAGGCCGCGATCAACCCGCACGCTGCCAGGGGGAAGAGCGGAATCAGCCAGGCCAGGTCGCGCATCGCTACCACTTCAGCATGTTGATCCGGTCCACCTGGACCGTCTCAAGGTTCCTGTAGGCCGCCATGACCAGCGCCAGGCCAACGCCCACCTCACAGGCCGCCAGGGTAATCACCACGAGCGTGAACACCTGCCCGTTGAGCGCCGCGGGCGCCACGTACTTGTTGAAGGCAACCAGGTTGATGTTGGCGGCGTTGAGCATCAACTCGATGCCCATCAGGATCGCCACCGCATTCCGCCGTGTCAGCACCCCGTAGAGCCCCAGGCAGAAGAGCAGGGAGCTGACCACCAGGAAGTGAGTCAATCCGAGCGTCACGATGCTCCGGCCTCCCCGCGCTACCGCTCGCGCCGCGCGATGATGATGGCGCCGATCAGCGAGACCAACAGCACCAGGCTGGTGACCTCAAAGACCAGCACCATGGATGAGAGCAGGGTCGTGCCGATCTGGGTCGCGGTATACTCGGGAATAGTTCCGGGTCCTTTGGGCCAGGGCGTGCGCAGGAACACCCAGATCAACAACGCCGCGAGGGCGGCGCTTGCCAGCGCGCCCACGGGCACCTGCTCGTTGACCTGGCGGATCCTGATTCCGGTCCCGCCCTCCGTGAGCATGATGACGAATAGGATCAATACCGTGATCGCACCGGCGTATATCAGCACCTGGATGCCGGCAACGAACTCTGCCCGCAGCAGGACGTACAGGCCCGTGATCCCCAGGAAGGTCGGGATGAGCGCCAGAGCGCTGCGCACGATGTTCTTGGAGGTCACCACCACAACGGCGGGTATCAGCGTGACCGCGGACAGGATGAGAAATGCCGCCAGCGTACCCATGGGCTAGAAGGTGATCCTGTAGCCGGAGACCAGGATCCAGATGAGACCGGCCGGCAGCAGGATCTTCCAGCAGAGGTTGAGGAGCTGGTCCAGCCGGAAGCGTGGAAAAGTCCAGCGGACCCACATCATGAAGAACACCACCAGGTACATCTTGAGGAAGAACCACACGAGGGGAGGCAGCAACGGCCCCTTCCACCCGCCCAGGAACAGCGTCGTGGTCATGGCGGCCATCGCGAACATCTCGGCGTATTCGCCCAACATGAAAAGGGAGAAGCGCATGCCCGAGTATTCGGAGAAGTAGCCCGCGACCAGCTCGGACTCCGCCTCGGGCAGATCGAACGGGACCCGATTGACCTCCGCGGTGGCCGCGACCAGGAAGATGACGAACGCGGGAAACTGCCGGAAGATGAAGGACCCCATCCAGCCGTCCTGCGCGCGGACGATGCCCACCGTGGAGAGCGTCCCGGCCTCCATGGCCACGGCCACGAGCGCCATCCCCAGGGGAAGTTCGTAGCTGATCATCTGCGAGGCGCTCCGCAGCGCCCCGAGCAGCGAGTACTTGTTGTTGGACGCCCATCCTCCTGCCAGGATGCCGATCACGGTCATCGAGGCCATCGCCGCGAAGAACAAGATGCCGATGTTGAGGTCGCGGACGACCAGCACGGCCCCTCCGAGCGTGCCGAACGGAATAACCAGCCAGCCCATCAGTCCGGCGGTCGCGACCACCAGGGGGGCGGTGTTGAAGACCAGGGCATCCGCGGCCCGGGGGGTCACGTGCTCCTTCTGTAGGAGCTTGAGCGTGTCGGCAAGGGTCTGCAGCAGACCCTGCGGGCCGACGTGCTTGGGGCCCAGCCGGGACTGTATCCACCCGCCGATCTTGCGCTCGAGCAGCACGCCGAACATCGCGGCCACGATGGCCAGAAAGGTGAACATCCCCACCGCGGCCAGAACGGCCTTGGCGATCTCAGATCCCCAGTTCACCGCGAAACTCCTTGGGGGCGCTGCGCGGCGGGCTTCCTAGGTCCATTCGAGCGCGCCCTTCCGCCAGGCGTAGGCGAGGCCCAGCAGCAGCACAACCAGGAAGATCAGCATCTCGACGAATGCGAACTTGCCGAGCTGCCGGAACACGATCGCCCAGGGGTACAGGTAGATGACCTCTACCGCGAAGATCACGAAGACCAGTCCAAACAGGTAGTAGCGAATGTTGAACTGCGCCCAGGCCTGGCCGAAGGGCACCACGCCCGATTCGTAGGTCATGCGCTTCTGAGGGTACGCCGACCGGGGGGACAGCACCCAGACGATGGCCAGCGACAGGGCGGCCAACAGCAGGCCTATGACGGCAAACGCCGCGACGTACAGCCAGTCTAGAAGCAGCATACCCCTCTCCTGTACGCGGGTGGCCGCTGCGTGAGCCCAACACGAACGGGACGGACGTGCAGACCGGAGCAGTTCAGCATCGAACCTTCAGACCCACGCCAGCGTATCCGCTCAGCCACGGAGTGTCAAGAACCCCGCGCCGCGCGCGCTTCCCGGTCCCGGGGCAGATCCGAGACAGGCACCGGAGCGAAGTGCGCGGAGAAGTGTCGGAGCACAGGGGGTTCGTGCACAATACGCAGGCCGCCAATCTCCGCGCTGCGGGCCAGCGTGAGGCGGGCGGCTTGGACGACAACCGCCATGTGGGCATCGGTGTAGGCCCGGCGCGGCACCGTCAGCCGGACCATCTCGAGGCGGGGGAGGCGCTCCTGTCCGGTCTGCGGATCGCGCCCGGCCATGACGCTTCCCACCTCCACCCCGCGGACACCGCCGTCGGCGTAGAGCTCGCAGGCCAGCGACTGCGCGGGGTAGGCCGTCTGGGGAACGTGCGGCAGGAACCGCCGCGCGTCCAGGAACACAGCGTGTCCGCCTGGCGGCTCAATCAATGGAACGCCCGCCGCGCGCATGCCCTCGGCCAGCCGCGCCACCTGCCCGATGCGCCATTCCAGGTACGGCTGCTCCATCACTTCCCTCAGGCCCACCGCGATGGCCTCCAGGTCGCGGCCTGCCATTCCGCCGTAGGTTATGAACCCTTCGAAGAGGATCGCCCACGGAACCGCCTTCTGGTAGAGCGCTGCGTCCCGGAAAGCCAGGAAGCCGCCGATGTTGGCAAGCCCGTCCTTCTTGGCGCTGAACGTGCACCCGTCGGCCAGATCGCACATCTCACGCGCGATCGAGGCAGCCGTCCTCCCGGCGTATCCCGGCTCCCGCTGCTGGATGAAGTAGGCGTTCTCGGCGAACCGGCATGCGTCCAGGAAGAACGGTATTCCCCAACGGTCTGCCAGCGCCCGCACCTCGGTCAGGTTGGCCATGGAAACGGGCTGCCCGCCGCCGGAGTTGCAGGTGACCGTCACCAGGATAAGCGGCACCGCGTCCCGACCGGCCCGGCGGATGTACTCGTCGGCGCGCTCGACGTCCAGGTTGCCCTTGAACGGCGAGCGGTCCTGCGCGTCGTAGATCTCCTCCACTGCCAGGTCGAGGGCCACGGCCTGCCTGTGCTCGATGTGGGCACGCGTGGTGTCGAAGTGGACGTTGCCGATCACCTGCTGGCCCGGGGACACGAGCGCGGTGAAGAGGACGTGCTCGGCTCCCCGTCCCTGGTGAGCGGGTATCAGGTAGGGGAATCCCATTACCTCGGATGCGGACTCCGCCAGTCGGTCGAAGCTCCGGCTGCCAGCGTAGGCCTCGTCGCCGGCCATCATCGCCGCCCACTGCCGGTCGCTCATCGCCCCGGTCCCGCTGTCCGTCAGCAGGTCTATGTAGACGTCCTCGGACTTGAGCAGGAACAGATTGTGGTGGGCTGCCTCCAGCGCGCGCAGGCGCTGGTCGCGGGTCAACCGGCGGATTCCCTCCACGGCCTTGATCCGGTATGGCTCGGCAGGCGGTAGGGCGTCATCCATGGCGGCGCGCGAACCTCCCCGGCAGATCGCCAGCCATCTCCATCACGCGCAGGACGGCGGTCGCAAGGCGGAGCGGGTCGTGGCGGAGCAGCTCCTCCTCGCTCATCAGGGAAAACCCAACCGGATTCAAGCCCATCGCCTCCAGTTCGGACAGGGTCGGAGCCACCGGCACGCTGCCCTGGGCCGCGTAGCGGTCGAGCAGGGCCTGGTTCTGCGGGGCCTGGGTGTTGACGATCACGTGGGAAAACAGCCCCGGTACCGTGTGGGCGAAGACCGCGCGCACGTGATCGGCGGCGGAGTATCCATCGGTCTCGCCTGGCTGGGTCATCACGTTACAGATGTAGACCCTGGGCGCCTGGGACTCCAGCAACGCCTCGACCACCCCACGGACCAGCAGATTGGGGATGACGCTGGTGTAGAGACTGCCGGGGCCCAGCAGGATCAGGTCGGCCTCGGCAATTGCCTCCAGGACCTCGGGGAGAGGAAAGACCTCGGGAGGACGCAGGGAAACCCTGCGGATCCGGCCGCGCGCGGCCGTGATGACGGACTCGCCCTCAACAATGCGGCCGTCGGCGAGCTCGGCGACCAGCAGCACATCGTGGCCGGTGGTGGGCAGCACACGACCCCGGATCTTGAGGACCTTGCTGGTCTCCTTCACGGCCAGTTCAAGGTCACCCGTCACGCCGGTGAGACTGGCGATGAACAGGTTGCCGAAGGCATGACCGTCGAGCCCGCCGCCGCGAAACCGGTACTCAAACAGCCGCGTCATCAACGGCTCCACCTCGGCCAGCGCCACCAGGCAGTGGCGGATGTCCCCGGGCGGCAGAATACCCAGTTCCCGGCGCAGCCGGCCTGACGATCCGCCGTCGTCGAACACCGTTACCACAGCGGAGATATTGGACGTGTAGTGCTTGATGCCGCGCAGAAGCGTAGCAAGCCCGGTGCCGCCGCCGAGCGCTACCACGTTCAGTCCGCGGCGCTTCCGGCGGTGTTCGCGCAGGGCCTCTACCAGCGTGGGGCTACCGGTGGGGAAGAGGACCCGGTCAATCGAGCGCAGCATGCCCCGCAGGCCAATCAGAGCGATCAGAACGCCCAGCAGCACCCCGACCGTTCCCAGTGCCACCGGGGAAACGCTCCCCCGGCTGACCCGATCGAGCAGGCTGGCGAGCGAGAACACTGCGAAGTCGAACTCCGCCAGGAACCTGATGTTGACAATCAAAGAAACGCCCGCGCTGAAGAGCACGACCCCGACGCCTATGACCAGTCCCCACCGCTTGATGCCCAGGCCGGGCGCCAGCCAGCGCCGCCAGCGCTGCCACTGGCTGCGCGGTGGTGCGCTCATTGCGATTCCCCGAGGTCCCTGTCGTCCTTGCGAAGGTCGCGGTGGCTGACGCGGACCCGGTAGCCCCTGCGGCGCAGGTGTCGCGCCAGTTCCTCTCCCAGAACCACGGACCGATGGCGACCGCCCGTGCACCCCAAACCGATGGTCAGGTGGCTCTTGCCCTCGGCAACGAACTGCGGCAACAGGTAGTCGCCGAACTCGTTCAACCGGGCAAGGAAGTCGCGTGTCTGTGGCTGGCCGGCCACGAACTTCCGGACGTGGGCATGCGTGCCCGGAAGGGGACGGAGCGCCGGCTGGTAGTGGGGATTGGGCAGGAACCGCACGTCCAGGATGAGGTCGGCGTCAATGGGAATGCCGTACTTGTACCCGAAGGTGACGATGCTGACCTCGAGCGGGCGGCGGGGGGCACGGGCGCGCCTGTAGGCAGAGGCGATCTCGTCACGCAGCTCCCGGACCGTCAGGTTGGAAGTGTCAACGATCCGGTGTGCGCGCCCTTTCACCGCTTCCAGCCTGCGGCGCTCTGCGCGGATGCCGGTGAGCACACGTCCGGTCTGGGCGAGTGGATGCTTGCGGCGTGTCTCCTTGAATCGGCGCACCAGCACATCGTCGGCCGCGTCCAGGAAGAGGATGTCGGCACGCAGGCCCAGGCGGGCGACCTGGTGCAGGGCCGAAAACAGATCGTCGAAGAACTCCCCACCACGTATGTCAATGACTATCGCCACTCGTCGGACCTTTTCCTCGGAGTGCAGGCACAGATCGGCGAACTTCGGGAGGAGCGCAGGCGGGAGGTTGTCCACGCAGAAGAAACCGAGGTCTTCGAAGACCTTCATGACGGTGGACTTCCCGGCGCCCGAGAGGCCGGTGATGATCACAAACTGCACGCCACCGCGCCTGCGAGGGGCTGCTCGGGGGGGCGCGGCACGAGGAGGGCTGGGGCGCCGTTTCACCTGGCTAGCGACCGGAGAGGTGGCTGAGGAATGTGCTGATGATCGCAATTAGCAGTGCCCCCAGAAACGCCGACCCGAACGAGTCAATCTGCATCGGTGTGACCGCGGCGACCACGTACAGCATGAGCGCGTTCACTACCAGCGTGAACAACCCCAGGGTCAGAATGTTCAGCGGCAACGTAAGAACCAACAGGACCCAGCGGATCGAGGCGTTCACCAGGCCCAGCACCAGTGCCGCGATGAGGATGCTCTCGGTATTGGGCAAGCGGATGCCCGTTATGATCCTTGTCGTGATATAGATGGCGATGGCGTTGAATATCCAGCGCAGAAGGAACCCGCCGAGCATCGCACCCTCCCTAACCCGCCTGTAGGCCTCCCGCGGGCGAGATTCGCTTGTTTACTACTACAGCAACCCTCGCAGAACCTCTGGCACACGCCCTGGCAGCGAAACCACTGAGACGCCCGCGGCTTCCAGCGCCTCGATCTTGGCCTGCGCCCCTCCCTCGCTCCCGGAGATCACCGCGCCCGCGTGGCCCATGCGCTTGCCCGGCGGCGCGGTCTGGCCGGCTATGTACCCTACCACCGGCTTGCGGACCGAGGCCTGGATGAAGCGGGCGGCTTCTTCCTCGGCGCTGCCGCCGATCTCGCCCACCAGCACGATTGCCTGGGTCTCCGGGTCGTCCGCGAACAGCGCCACCGCCTCCTGGAACGTCAGTCCCACGACCGGATCGCCGCCCAGGCCCAGGGCTGTGCTCTGACCCAGGCCGGCCCGCGTCAGCCCGGCCACAATCTCGTAGGTCAGCGTGCCGCTGCGCGAGACCAGACCAACGCCGCCGGGCGAGAACAGGTGGTTCGGCATGATGCCGATCTTGCACCTGCCGGGCGAGGCCACGCCGGGCCCGTTCGGCCCCACGATACGCACGCCGGCCGCGCGCGCCTCTGCCACGATCTGTATCGAGTCGTGCACCGGGATGTGTTCCGTGATGATCACGATTGGGTCCAGCCGTGAGGCAATCGCCTCCAGCGCCGCATCCTTGGCCAGCCGAGCCGGCACGAATATGCACGAGGCAGTGGCGCCGGTCTGAGCCACGGCCTCGGCCACCGTATCGAAGACCGGCACACCGGCTACGGTCTGCCCGCCCTTGCCCGGCGTCATACCGGCTACAACCCTGGTGCCGAACTCCAGCATCCGGCGCGCGTGGAACTCGCCCTGATAGCCGGTGATGCCCTGGACCAGGACGCGGGTGTGCTCGTTCACAAGAATGGCCATCGTTCCCTCCGTGTTCCCCCAGGGCTACGCTCTCCCTGGGCTACGTTCTCCCAGGGCCAACCCCCCAGGCCTACGGACCCTGCAGCGCCTCCAGCACCGGCCGGCCCTGCCAGTCGCCCGGCATCGGAATGCCGAGCGCCGCCAGAGCGGTTGCGGCGGTATCGAACACCACGATGCGCCTGCCCACTGCCAGCCCACGCCGGGCCGTGCCTCCGAACGCCATCCACGGGATTGTCATGTCCTCCGGCCGGTTCGTCCCGTGGGTGATGCCGTGGCCGCCGTGGTCCGAGGTGACGATCAGCAGCGCCTGCGACGCCACGCCGGCGTCGTCGAAGGCCCGCAGCAGGCGCTCGATCAGGGCCGGGGCTGCGGCGATTACCCGGAGGTACTCCTCGCTCATCCAGCCGCGCCTGTGGCCTGTATCATCGGGGTCGGCAACGTGCACGAACAGCACGGCGGGCCGCTGCTCGCCGAAGAGCCGGGCCGCGGTCTCCACGACGTCGGCCTGGCGGAAGCGCGGATACAGCAGGTGCTGGGCGCTCGCGACCGATCCCGGCGGCATGAAGATCATCATCTTGGGCTTGGCGACGAGCGCCGCGGCCAGGCCGCCCGCGCGTGTAACCTCCGTGAAGATGGTGGTCCGCGCGAAGTACGGCTCGCCGACGCTCCAGTCGTTGAAGGTCACCCCGTGTACGGCCGGACCCACACCCGAGAGCATCGAGGCGTGGGCGGGCAGGGTCGAGCTTGGAAAGGTCGTCTGCGCCGTCCAGGACACGGTCCCGCGGGCGGCCAGCGCCCGGGGTATCGCCGTGGCCACCGCGTCGGCGCGTGCGCCGTCCAGACTGAGCACGATCACGTGCCGCGCAGGCGGCGCCGCGGGAGTAAGCCGGGCGGCGGCCTGAAGCAGCAGGGAGGCCTGGCCAGCCCATGCAAGCCAGACCAGAAGAACCGCCCAGGCCAGCGCGCGCACGCGCATACCGTGCCTCACCGTCTACTGCGCCCCGGCTACTGCGCCCCGGCCGCGAGGCGCACGGCCTCCTGCGCGGCGGACTCCGGGTCGGTCAGCGCGTGGATCCCCGCGGCCTGCAGGATCATCCTGCCTTCTTCCTCGTTGGTGCCGGTCAGGCGTACGACCATCGGCACCGCAGGCGGCTGCGCGGCTATCGCGCGGGCGATGTCGTCGCAGCGGGTTATCCCACCGAAGATGTTGACGAACAGCGCCCGCACGCCGCTCTTGCGCAGCACGATGCTCATCGCCTGCGACATGTTCTCGGTGGTGGCGCCGCCGCCCACGTCCAGGAAGTTGGCCGGGCGGCCTCCGAAGTGCGCGATCATGTCGAGCGTTGACATCACCAGCCCGGCGCCGTTGCCGATGATCGCAACATCGCCGTCCAGCTCGACGTACGACAGGTCCTGGCTCTGTGCCGCGGCCTCCAGCTCCGTGAGCTCCTCGTTGCGGGGCAGCCCCTCGTGCCGGAACGTCGCGTTGTCGTCAATGATGAGCTTGGCGTCTATGGCCAGGAGGGAGTCGTCCACCTTGGCCAGCGGGTTGATCTCCGCCAGCTCGGCGTCCATCTCGGCGCAGATCCGCCACAGGCCGTGCGCGATCGCGGCGAACTGAAGCAGGTGCTTGCCGCCGAAACCCAGGGCCCGGCCCATCTCGCGCGCATTGTAGGGATGAAACCCGGCAGTTGGGTCAACGTGATGCTTGACGATCTTCTCCGGGGTGGTGCGGGCCACGTCCTCGATGTCAACGCCGCCGGCGGCCGAGGCGATGGCCACCAGCCGCCGCGCCGCGCGGTCCACGGTGAACGCCAGGTAGTACTCGGCGCCGATCTCGGCCGCCTCGACCACCAGCAGGCGGCGGACCGCCTCGCCCTTGATGGTCATCCCCAGGATCTGGGCGGCTCTCTCCCGTGCCTCATCCGGCGTCCGGGCAACCTTGATCCCGCCTGCCTTTCCCCGGCCGCCTACCAGAACCTGGGCCTTCAGGACGACCGGGTAGGCCAGCGCCACGTCTTCAACCTGCTCGGGCCGCTCGACGACTGCGCCTTTCTGGATGGGGATGCCGTAAGCGGCGAAGATCTCCTTGGCCTGGTACTCGTGGAGCTTCATAGGGACCCCAGCCCCCCCAGCATCTCCCGAACCGCCCCGACCGAGGCCCGGAAGGCCGCCTGCTCCGCGGCATCAAGCGGGATCTCGATGATCCGCTCCACCCCGGCCGCGCCCAGCACCACCGGTACGCCAATGCAGACGTCGCGCTCGCCGTACTCGCCGTCCAGGTAGACGCTGGAGGGAATTACGCGCTTCCTGTCGCGCAGGATCGCATCGACCATCTCGCACACCGCGGCACCCGCCGCCGTGAAGCCGCTGGCCTTCATGAGCTCGGTGATCTCGGCCCCGCCGTGCCGTGTGCGCGCCACAACTGCCTCCACGCGCTCGGGCTCCATGAAGTGCGTGATCGGGACTCCACGCACGGTGGAGTACCTCGGCAGCGGCACCATGTCCTTGTCGGTGTGCGCGCCTATCACCATGCCGGTCGTGTCGTTCACCGAGACCCCCAGCTCCATGGACAGGAAGGTGCGGAACCGCGTCGAGTCCAGCGCGCCCGACTGCCCTACCACGCGCTCGCGCGGCAGGCCGGCGATCTTGTACGCCAGGTAGGTCATGGCGTCCAGCGGGTTGGTGAGCATGATGAGGATGGCGCCGGGCGAGGCCCCGATGACCGCCGGGACGATGTTGCGGATCAGCCCGGCGTTGGTGTCAATGAGCTGCTCCCGGGTCATCCCCGGCTTCCGCGGGATCCCCGCCGTGACGACCACGACGTCGGAACCCTCGGTGGCGGCGTAGTCGTTGCTGCCGGTCACGTGGATGTCAAACCCGGCAATCGCGCCCGCCTGCAGGATATCGAGCGCCTTTCCCTGGGGCAGGCCTTCCACGATGTCTGTCAGGACCACGTCGGCCAGCCCCTTGCTGGCGATCCAGTGAGCGGAGGCCGTGCCTACTGTACCTGCACCGATTATGGAAACCTTGGAACGCCTGACCATGGCTTCACGACTCCTTCCGGCGGTCGAGCGGCTGCCCGTGTGCGAAGTGTGCCTCAACTGTAACGAAAGCGCGGGGCCCCTTCAAGGACGGGCTGCGGTTCGCGCGGGTCCCGGCCGGGCCGCGGATCAAGGTCCGGCCGGGGCTCCAGACAACAGGAGGGGCGTTCCGTTGCGCCGAACTCCGGAGGCGCGTCCCCAGTGCACGCGAGGAGGGTGTTGTGTATGACGTCCGGCGAGAAGGCGATGCGCGTTGAGCGTGACTCGCTGGGAGCCATGGAGGTCCCTGCCGAGGCATACTACGGCGCGCAGACCGCCCGGGCCATCCAGAACTTCCCGATAAGCGATCAGCGGTTCCCGCGCGTCTTCATCCGCGCGATGGGCCTGATCAAGCGCGCGGCGGCCGAGGTGAACGCCGACCTGGGCCTGCTCGACCGCGCGCTCGCCGGGCCGATTGTCCGCGCGGCCCAGGAGGTCGCCGACGGCGCGTTCGATTCCGAGTTTCCGCTCGACATCTACCAGACCGGCTCGGGAACCTCCACCAACATGAACGCCAACGAGGTGATCGCAAACCGGGCCGCCGAGCTGATGGGCGCAGCGCGCGGCGCCAAGACTGTCCATCCCAACGACCACGTGAACATCTGCCAGTCGAGCAACGATGTCATCCCCACCGCGATCCATCTGGCCGCGCTGCTCGTGCTGCGCGAGGATCTACGCCCGGCGCTCGACGAGCTGGAGGCGGCGCTCCGCGCGAAGGCGGCGCAGTTCCACGGCATCATCAAGACCGGCAGGACGCACCTGATGGATGCCACGCCCGTACGGCTGGGCCAGGAGTTCGACGGGTACGCCGACCAGGTGGCCGGCGCCGGGCGCCGCCTTGGCTACGCCGAGGCCGAGCTCCGTGAAGTAGCGCTGGGCGGCACCGCGGTCGGGTCAGGGATCAACGCCCACCCCGAGTTTGCTGCGCGTGTCTGCGCCCGGCTCACCGAGCTGACGGACATCTCGCTGCGCGAGACCGCGGCGCACTTCCAGGCGCAGGCCTGTCTGGATGTGGTGGTCTTTGCGTCGGGAACGGTCCGAGCCTACGCCACGGCGCTGACCAAGATCGCCAACGACATCCGATGGATGGGATCAGGGCCGCGTGCAGGCCTGGCTGAACTCGTTCTCCCGGCGGTCCAGCCGGGATCCTCGATCATGCCGGGCAAGGTGAACCCGGTAATCGTCGAGTCCGTGATCCAGGCCTGCGCCCAGGCCCTCGGGAACGACGCCGTGGTTGCCCAGGGCAATCAATGGGGCAACTTTGAGCTGAACACGATGATGCCCGTGATGGCGCACAGCCTGCTCGGCGCGATCGCCCTGCTGGCCGCGGCCTCGCGCAACTTCGCCCGCCAGTGCGTCACCGGCCTGGAGGCGACCGGCCGCGGGCCTGAGTCGGTCGAGCGCGGCCTGATGCTGGCAACCGCGCTGGCACCGGTCATCGGGTACGACGCCGCGGCCGAGATTGCCAAAGAAGCCGCCCTGACCGGGAAGACCGTGCGCGAGATCGCACTGGCGCGCGGTGGGCTGACCGCCGAACAACTTCGGGAAATACTGAACCCTGAATCCATGACCGAGCCGGGCGTACGCGGCATCCTGGGCGGGGGCTAACAGGGCGTGGGGGTCCGGCAGGGCGTGGGGGGTCAGCCGGGCGTGGGGGACCAGCAGGGCTTGTTCGAACGTGTCTACGCGGCGGTCCGCAGAGTGCCGCGCGGGCGCGTAATAACATACGGCGAGATCGCCCGGCAGGTGGGGCTGCGCAACGGCGCCCGCACCGTGGGCTGGGCGCTGGCATCGCACCCAGACGGAGAGGCGGTACCATGGTGGCGGGTCGTGCGGAGTGACGGAACGATCGCCAACCGGCAGTTTGCCGCCGAGCAGAGGAAGCGGCTGCGTCGCGACGGCGTGCGGTTCGCGCTAGACGGGAGCGTAGATCTGGCCCGGTACGGATCGTGATCCGGCGTGTCTACCTCAGAAGGGGGCCGGATTGTAGTCCGCGCCGCCCGGCCAGCCACGCTGCCAGCGCGCCGGCTGAGCAAACCCCGGCGCCGGAAAGCACGGCGGCCGGTGCGCCCAAGGCCGAGGCCAGGGATCCCATGAGCAGGCCTCCGAGGGGCGCGGTTCCAAAGAAAGCAAGGATATAGATGCTCATCACCCTGCCCCGTAGCCCATCGGGCACAATGGACTGAATCGTGGTGTTGGTTGACGACAGGTAAGAGGTCATCGCGCCGCTCAACACGACCATGAGCACAAGCGACAGGGCGTAATAAGAGCTCAGGGCAAACGCGGCCAGCAGCACGACGAATGCGGCCTGCGTGCCCAGGATGACGTTCCCAGGGTTCCTGGGCCGCGACGATGCCAGGGCCAGCACCCCGATGGTGGCGCCGAGACCGCTGGCGGTCATAAGCATCCCGAACCCCTGCGCGGACACGTGCAACACATCGCGGGCAAAGACCGGCATCAGGACCGTGAACGGCAGCCCGAATACGCCGGTGACAGCCAGAAGCCCCAGGAACCTGCGCAGCGCCGGGTGCTGCCAGGCAAAGGCAACGCCCTCCCGGACCTCGCGCAGCACGCGCTGCCGCTCGCCGGTCGGCGGCCGGGAGTTCACGCGGATCGTCGCCAGCGCGCCCAGCACCGCCAGGTAGGTAATCGTGTTGATCGCAAAGCACGCCCCTGGACCCCCTCGCGGTCCGAGCTGGCCGATCACGAACCCGGCGATCGCGGGGCCTAGGATCCGCGACCCGTTGAACATCGCCGAGTTCAGCGCTATGGCGTTCAGCAGGTCGTCCCGCCCAACCAGGTGCGGGATCAGCGACTGCCTGGCAGGCATGTCAATCGCCGACGCGATTCCGCCGATCACGCTGACTGCCAGGATCTGCCAGACCTCGATCCGGCCCGCAAGTGTCAAGACCGCAAGGACCATGGAGATCGCCATGAACGTTCCCTGGCTGGCCAGAAGCAGGTGACGCTTCTCGGACCGATCGGCGATGACGCCTCCGACCAGGGCCAGGAGCATGGTGGGGATGGTGTTCACCATCATCACCGTCCCCAGCATCAGCGGCGATCCGGTGAGGTCGTAGACGAGCCAGGACAGGGCCGTGGTCTGGCCCCAGGAACCGGTGAGGGAGACCAGGCCGCCCCACCAGAACCGTCGGTAGTTCGGGTAGCGGAGAGCGCTGAAGGTGGTGGCGGCCCGGATGCCCCTAATGTCGGCGAGGATCATTTGCCTCCGGCGGAGCCGGAATCGAGCGGCTGCCGCATCGCGTCGAGGAACGCCTCGATGTCACGGCGGAAGAGACGGTACATCTTCCCCAGCTTAACGGCCGGCAGCAGGCCCTCGCGGATGTACCTGTAGAGCGTGATCTTGTGAACCTGGAGATACTCCGCCGCCTGCTCGACCGTCAGAATCTCCTGATCCAGCAGCGGCTCACGCTGACGCACCGTTCCACCACCCCCTACTGCTTGACGAACTCGATCCACTGGGCCGCCGCCTCCTGCGCCCGATCGGCCCGAAACCTGTAGTACTTGAGGTTGTCGCGCTCGACCACCTGTACCAGATGGGCCGCGCGCAGCATCGCCATGTGGTACAGGGCGGTCACATGCGACACGCCCAGCGCCTTGGCCAGTTCTTGGAGGTACATGTCGCGGCCGGCCAGCAACCGCAGGATTCTCAGGCGCGTCTCGTCGCCCAGCGCCTTGTAAAACCGCAGAAGCTCAGGCGGCACGCCCCCTGTGGTCGAGGACTCAATTGGGTATATGAAGACGCGGATGCCCTGGTAGGCGGTGAGCAAGTTGTAGGGACGGAAGAAGTACGTGGGCGCCAGCACCACTCCGGCGAACGAGGCACCGGGCTCCAGGACGAAGCCGCCGGTCGCCTGCTCCACCAGCTCGGTGCTGCCAGAAACCGTTGCCCGACGCGCGAGCGCGGCCGCGGACTGCTCAAGCAGGGGTACGACCCGCGCCTCCTCGTTGGCGTAGACCCTGGCGTAGCCTTCGCGCAGCAACCGGACCAACCGGGACTTTGCCTCAGAGGGTGAGAGCACCACCAGACGCCGCAGCGAGTCCACGTCGGCTTCCGAGTGGGTGGCCGCTAGAAACGCCTCGACCGCGTCCTGCGACCCACCGATCGCGGCGCGCAGGAGCGGCAGTTCCTGACGATCGGGCAACGCCCCGACCAGCATCAACTCGAGCAGGGCTTCCGCCGGTGTGGACTGGATGCGCTTGATGAACGCGCGCACCGACAGCCCGGGGGTGTGCTCGAGCACGCCTACCAGTCCGAGCGTCGGCCCAAGTCTGGGGAAGAACAAGGCGAGGTCGGCCCGCAGGTTGGCCCCCAGGGCACCGCGCGCGCGCTCGACCCAGTCGGACGAGACCTCGAACCCCCGGCCCTCCTCGCTGCGCTCCAGCAGGTAGAGGCATGCCAGGAAGTCATAGGCAGGCGAGGGATCAATTCGGACCCGCAGTTCATGGCGAGGCGCGGTCAGGTCTATGACCTTCAAGCCAGCCCACTCCTATGTAGATAGCTATCTACATAGGAGTAAACCACACCTTACCAGCGCGCGCAAGTGGCAGGCGGCGGCTTGCGGCGGTCACGAGCATTGCGAACAGGCCCAACCAGCGTCCATCGTGCTGTATCAGGGCTTCAGGGTGAAACTGCACCCCGACGATGAATGGATCGTCACCGGACGCTTCCACGGCTTCGATCACCCCGTCGTCGGCCCATGCCGCGGCCACGAGCCCGGCGCCGGGCGTCTCAACGGCCTGCAGGTGGCGCGAGTTGACCAGTACATGGTCCTCGCCCACCACGACCGAGAGGTGCGAGTGCGGAGCGATCCGGATCCGGTGTGCCCTGTGCTCTTCCGGATCCATCATGCGGTGCCCGAGCGCGCCCGGCCAATCCAGCGCCAGGTTGCGCACAAGCGTCCCTCCCAGGGCTTCGTTGATCGTCTGCATTCCGCGGCAGATGCCCAGCATCGGCACGCCCTGCTCAGCGGCGGCTAAGACTAGGGCGTGCTCGAACCGATAGCGCTCGGGGTCCGTCTCCTCGAGCGACGGCCGGGGGTGCTCGGCAAGGAAACCCGCGGACAAGGGCCGGCCTCCCGCGAGCAACAGGCCGTCCAACCTCTTGATGAGGTCTCCGGCCGCGGCCCGATCCCCCTCCACAGGCAGGAGTACGGGGAGGCCCCCGGCACGCGAGAGTGCCGCGGCGCATAGTCCGTCCCCCGCAGAACCGCGGTCAGCGCGCTCAAGCGCCAGAGGCACCGGAATCCCGATGGACGGCCGGCCCATCGCCTCACTCCATCCCCAGCCGCGGGTCCAGCACGTCCCGCAGCCCTTCTCCTACGAGGTTCACCGCCAGCACCAGCGCGACAATCGCAAGCCCGGGGAAGGTGGAAACCCACCAGGCGGTCAGCATGACGTCGCGGCCGTCCGCCACCATCGAGCCCCAGGCCGGCAGGCGCGGCGGCAGACCCATGCCCAGGAACGACAGCGACGCCTCCAGCACGATGAAGTGCCCCATGCGCAGCGTGCCGAGCACCACGCTCGTGTGGATCATGTTGGGGAGGATGTGCCGGCCGAGGATCCGGGTGCTGGAGGCCCCCAGCGCGCGGGCGGCGTCAACATACTCTCGGTTGCCCTGGCTGAGGGTGTCGCCGCGCGCCACCCGGTAGAACTCCACCCATCCCTTGAATGCCAGCGCCATCACGAGATTCCAGAATCCCGGCCCCAGCGCCGCCATGACCCCAATGGCAAAGATCAGATGCGGGAAGGCCATCAGTAACTCGGCGAACCGCGAGACGAGACCGTCCGTCGGCCCCCGGAAGAACCCGGCGGCCAGGCCGAGCACCAGGCCAGGAATCAGCGACATCACGGTGGCCGTCGCGCCGACGAGCAGCGAGATCCGGCCGCCGTAGATGATCCGCGACCACACGTCGCGGCCAAGGCCGTCGGTGCCCAACCAGTGGGCTGGTGCGCCGCCCGGCATCCAGGAAGGAGGGGCCAGTCGGTTCTCCAGCCGCGAGGCGCCCGGGTCGAACGGCGCGGCCTGCGGTGCGAACACCGCCAGGAGCGCAATGGCGACCATGACCACCGCCCCGGCAACTGCCGAAGGATGACGCGCCAATCGCAGCAGGGTGAGCGCGATGCCGCGGCGGCTGGGCCTTGGAGGGGAAACCACTCTGGCGGCTACCGCCATTGCCTCACCACTTCGGCGCTACAGCGAGATGCGCGGGTCCAGGTAGATGTAGCACAGGTCCACCGCCAGGTTGGCAAGCACGAACGTGAACGCGTAGAGCATGACCGCGCCCTGCACCACCGGGTAGTCGCGGCTGAAGATCGCGTCCACGACCATGCGGCCCATCCCAGGCCATCCGAAGACCGTCTCGACGATCATGTTACCGCCGAGCAGCACACCTACCTGCAGCCCGACAACGGTCACCGTCGGGATGAGCGCATTGCGCAACGCGTGGCGCCAGACGACCACCCGGCTGGCCAGGCCTTTGGAGCGCGCCGTGGTAACGTACTGCTCACGCATCACCTCGACCATGCTGGACCGTGTCACCCGGGCGACTATCGCCATCATGCTGGCGCCCAGCACGACGGCCGGGAGGGTAAGGTGCCTCAGGACGTCGCCTAAAGCCGCCCAGTTGCGCGTGAGCACGCTGTCCAGCAGATAGAACCCGGTCACAGGTGTCAGGAGGACCTCGTGGCTCACGCGGCCCGAGGTCGGGAACCAGCCGAGCCTGACCGCAAACACGATGATCCCCACGATGCCCAGCCAGAACGCCGGCATCGAGATACCCAGGAACGCGCCGCCCATCGCCATCCGGTCCAGCCACGAGCGCTGGTAGACCGCTGAGAGCACTCCTATCGGCAGGGCCACCAGCAATGCGACGACCGTGGCGGCCAGGGCCAGCTCGATCGTGGCCGGCAGCGCCTCGACCAGCATTCCAAACACAGGGCGACGCCGGGCGAACGAGGTGCCGAAATCGCCGCGGGCCGCGTCGGCGACGAACCGCACCAGTTGCCCGGTCAGCGGCTGGTCGAGGTGGAAATCCCGACGGAGGCGGTCGAGGTCCTGCTGTGAGACCGCCCCCGTCTGCCCGAGCATGATGTCCACGGGATCGCCCGGCAGCATCCGCATCACGATGAACACGATCACCGCCACCCCCAGCATGATCGGGATCGTGTTCAGGATGCGGCGCGCCAGAACGAGCGTGCGCACTCGGCTACCGCACCGTGTAACCCGCCTCGCGAAGCAGCGTACGGGCCCGCGTCAGATCGTACGTGTACGGCCGCAGGCGCGGGTTGTAGCCGAACCCGCTGGGCAGGAACGCGGTGGCCAGCCGTGTGCCGTAGCCCCTGTATATGGCCTTGAGGATCGCGTCCCAGTTGACCGCGTGGTTGAGCGCCTGGCGGACTTTCAGGTCGTTGAACGGTGGCTTGGCGTTGTTCAACTCGACCCCCGAGACGCGCGTCCCCTGTGTGGTCTTGACCTCAGTGCGGGGGTCACGATCAATCTCGGTTATCAGGTCCACGGGCATGTCCTCGATGATGTGCACCTCCCCGGCCTTCAGCGCGGCCACGCGGGTCGCGGGCTCGGGCATCATCCGGAAGACCACGCCCCGCAGCGGCGCCGGGCCGACCGGCGCCAGTTCGGGCGCGCCGCCGTAGTACTTGTCATAGCGCTCCAGCACTATCTGGCCATCCACGCGGCCGGCTAGGTACTTGAACGGTCCGGCGCCCACCGGGCGCTCGGCGAACGCGCGGTCGCCGACGGTCTGAATGTAGCGCTTGGGCACGATCTGGAAGTGCACCAGCGCCTGCATGAATGCCGGGAACGGGCGGGCGAGGGTAAAGCGCACCACGTTCTCGCCAACGCGCTCGACGCGGTCGAGCGGGCCCAGCAGCGCGCGGCGGGGACTGCTGGCGCCGGCGATGGCCCCGTCCTTGAGTATGCGCTCGAAGGTGAAGAGGACGTCCTCGGCGGTCAGCGGATCGCCGTTGTGGAACGTCACGCCCGAGCGGATCGTGAACTCATAGGTGGTCGGTGACGGCTGCCGCATGGCCGAGGCCAGTTCAAGCACCACTTGGTCCTTGGTCGTCCGAGTAACCAGGCCGTCGAAGATGTTGCGCAGCACCGTCTCGGTCTTCCGATCGCGAAACATCGCGGGGTCGAACGTCGCGATCGCGTTGGTGTTCATCCCAACCACGATGACCCCACCGCGGCTCAGGCGCACGTCGTGCAGGTTGATGCGGCTGTCCATCGAGGCTTCCCAGTTCTCAACCAGGCTGCTGGCGCCGTGGATATCCTGGCGGAAGTACGCGAAGATCCAGGGGGCCTCCCGGAAGATTATGTCCTGGACTTTGAAGTAGGCGTCGCGGCGGGCGGTGTTATCGGCCCCGGTAGAACCGACCACGAGCAGTTCGTCCACCTCTTTGTTGGAGTAGAACGAGTAGTTTCCGCGGCCGCCGGTGGTCAACTTGGGCTCGGCCAAGTCGAATGGCTCGAAGAACGCGCTCCCCCAGTCGGTCATGTAGGCCAGGCGCTCTCCGGCCTGCATGCGAGCGATCATGCTGGTGCGCTCCCAGACACGGACCTCTACCTGGGCGCCCAGCGTGCGGAGGTTGTCGGCGATCGCCTCGGCCTCGGGCCGGCGGAACGCCTCGGTGTCGAGGGCGAAGGCGAGCACGCGGTCCTGAGCACCGGCCGGTGCAAGCAGGCCGGCGGATACGGCAAGCAGGGCTACCGCGGTGAGCAGACGCGGGTATCCTCCCATGGTGCCTCCCTCCTCAGATCGAATACGCGCGGCGGATCGTGAACCGATAGCGATCGCCGCGGTAGTACGCGTTGTCGTGCGTAATCGGCTTTCCCGACGCGGTGAGCACGGTCCGGTCACTGGCCACTACGGCCGCGCCCTCACTGATCTGCAGTATGCGGGCGACCTCGTCCGGTGCAGGCGCGGCTTCGTAGGCCTGCACGACCTGAGCCGGCTCCAGCCCGGCAACGCGGCGCACGTGCTCCAGCACCAACCCGAAGGTCACGCGGCCCTCGGCCTCGGCGGCCAGCAGGGCACGCGCGGTTGGCTCGCCTGTCTCAGGCGGCAGATGAATCCGGTAGAACGCCAGGGGCGCACCGTCGGCCATGCTCACCATGTCCACGACGACCACCGTCTCACCCAGGGACAGCCCCAGAGCCTTTGCGATCTCGGCATGCGCCTGCGCGGTGCGAATGCCGAGAAGTCTTGCCGTGGGTCTGTATCCGGCAGCGGAGACGGCCTCTGAGAACCGCACCACGCGTGAGAGGTCCTGGTCTATCTTGGACCGCGCCACGAAGGTCCCCTTGGCCGGCACGCGCATCAGGAGTCCTGAGGCCACCAGGTCGTGGATGGTCTGCCGGACCGTTGTGCGGCTGACCCCGTAGGTCTCGCAGATCTCCCGTTCGGATGGGATGCGCTCGCCCGGGGGGATCTCCCCCGAACGGATGGCGCGGACGAGGGCGGCACCGAGCTGCCGGTGCAGAGGAATGGCGTGGTGGCGCTTCAGCTTCATCGTCGCCCCACTCATCGTCGCCCCACGGTCAACGCCCCACGCGTCGTCGCGCCGGACTGGTTACTACCAGTGGTGACCAATGCTACGACCCGAGGCTACGACCCGAACGCCCGTAACTCCTCCTGCCGGCCGGGTCACCTGCCAACCGGGTCCCCCACGGAGTCAGTGCGGCGCCTGCGAGAGGTACTTGTCGAACCAGGCCAGCAGCCGCTTGAGCCGCTCGATCCTCGGCTTGGGCCGGCCGTTGGAGCTCATCTGGTGGCTCTCTCCCAGGAACCGCAGGAACGCGGCCTCCTTGCCCATCTTCCGCAGCGCCATGTAGAACTGCTCCGACTGCTCGACCGGGCACCTGTGATCGGCCTCGTTGGCGATGATCAATACCGGGGTGGTGACGTTCTTCGCGTACATGAGTGGGGACTCCCTCAGCAGCTTGCCGGGATCGTCCCAGGGCGTGGCGCCCCACTCCAGCTCGGCCCAGGTGGCGCCTATGTCGCTTGTGCCGTAGAAGCTGATCAGGTTGCTGACGCACACCTCGGTTATCGCGCAGCGGAACCGATGCGTGTGCCCGATCAACCAGTTGGTCATGAAACCGCCGTACGAGCCACCGGTGACGGCCACGCGGCCGGCATCAATGAACCCCAGCGTGATCGCGTGGTCTATCCCGCGGAGGATGTCCTCGCTGTCCTTGCCGCCCCAATCGGTCACTACCGCCCGCGTGAACGCCTCACCGTAACCCTGGCTGCCGCGCGGGTTCGTCCACACCACGACGTACCCGCGCGCCGCGAGCAGGGCCACGTAGTGGTTGAATGCGTACCCGTAGGCCGCGTGCGGGCCGCCGTGTATACGCAAGATCGCCGGGTACTTCTTCCCGGGATCGAACCCCGGCGGGGTGAGCAGCCATCCCTCCATCGGCCAGCCGTCGGCTCCCGGGTACGAGAACGGCCGTGGCTCGCCCAGGTCGAGGCCGGCGAGCAGATCGTCGTTGAAGCCGGCGAGCCGGCGGGGCTCGCCTGATTCCGGAAGCAGCCACAGTTCGTCCAGCGACGCAGGGCCTATGCGCTGGTAGACCACCTGGCCTGCTGCCGCCGTCAGGTCGGCGACCACCTCGTCTCCGTCGGTGAGTTGCCGGACCGCGCGGTCGGCGACCTCCACGCAGTACAGGTGCGTGCGGCCTCCGGTGGTGGAGAGGAAGATGATCGCGCTGCTGTCCTGCGTCCAGGCCGGGACCGGGAACATGGGCGTCAGGCGCACGTCGCTGCCCACGGCATTCCCCACTGAACGGTCGAGGCCGGCGGTGAGGTTGACCGCCTCTCCTCCTTCAACAGGAACGATCCATACCCCGAAGTTCGTCGCGCTCTTGGCGTGGAAGTCGTGCCCGACGAAGGCCACGTAGCGGCCGTCGGGTGAGGGCACCGGCGAGACGCATGGACCGGAGTTGTGCGTCAACTGTCGCAGCGCGCGCGTCTGGACATCGGCGGCCCACACGTCGCGCACGAACGACAGGTCCGCTTCCGGAGTCCGGTTGGCGAGAAAGACGATCTCGCGGCCCCCTGGTAGCCAGGCCGGGGAGTCGTGGTCATAGTCACCATCGGTGATCCGGGACGGATCCCCGCCGCCCAGGGGCACGGTCCAGACGTGCGCGTAACCTTCAAGAAACCCCATCGCGTCGAACTTGTACTTGGGGCGGGTCACCTCCCGGACGATCACCTCTTCGTCGGCATCTCCGGTCTCGACTTCGCCGGAGGCGCCCCGTGACACGAAGGCCAGGGTTCGCCCGTCGGGCGACCAGGCCGGCTGGCTCACGCCTGCCTTGAAGAAGGTCAACTGGCGGGCCTCCCCGCCATCAGAGGGGATGACCCACAGCTGCATCGCCGCGCGCTTGCGGCCGCGGCGCCTGCCGCCGCGGTTGGACAGGAACGCGATCCACCGGCCGTCCGGAGACCAGACAGGATTCGTGTCCCGCGCCTCATCGGCGGTGAACGGCCGCGGCTCTCCGCCGGAAACCGGCGCCATCCACAGGTGCCCGCAGAACTCGTTGGCATCGTGGTCGAGCCGCGCCAGCGCGAACACCACGTGCCCACCGTCGGGTGAGATCGCGGCGTTGTGTGGAAACCGGATCTTCAGTAGATCGTCAATCTCGATCGGGCGCCTGTTCATTTGGGCCTCCATGGCGAGGTCTTTGGCAGAGCACCTGGGCCAGAGCAGGGAGATGGCGCACCGGGCTGGAATGACCCCCTGTCATCCCAAGGAGGTGACGGCCTGTGACCACGTACCGAACGGCCAGGGGCACGCTAATATTCTACTTCTTGCTGCTGGTCTTCACGACTGTAGTCGTCGGACCAGTGGTCATGGCCCAGCTCCCCGGGCTGTATGCGTTCCGTCTCCCTGTGGCGGTCTTCGCCGCCGCATGGATCATAGCCCTGCTATGGGCCTGGTACATCTACCTTTCGACCCCGTTCGAGATCACCTACCGGTTCGGGGAACCCATTGTCTTCCGCGCGCTGCTGAAGCGGACGGTGCTGGAACCGAAGGCCATCACCTCCATCACCACGGGGCCGTTCAGTCCTACGATAAGGCTGGTCCACTCCGGGGGGGCAATCAACCTGTTGGGCCAGATGGACGGTTTCCACGATTTCCTGGCGAGGATCAAGGCCGAGAACGGCAACGTGATGGTGCGGGGCCTCTAGGCCCCACCGTCCAGCACCAGCAGGTGGGCGACCCCGAACCCAATGGTCACGCCCACGTCTTCACCTTCGCGGAAGATCCCCTCCTCGAGGGGACTGCGGCCGATGGCCTGTAGCAGTGTCCCCCCAACCTTCACCTCGTACTCCACCTGCGAGCCCAGGTAGACCGCGCGGCGCACTACGCCCCTCAACGTGCCGTCCCGCGCCAGGTGCACCGTCTCGGGGCGGACCACCACGCCGACACGTGCGCCTACCGGGGGGGCCGCTGTGGCCGGCAGCGCCGCTGTCGCCTGCGGAACTGCTCTGTCGTGTGGAAACGGCACGAGCGCCTCGATCCCATCCATGGCCACCCGGCACTGCCCATCAAGGGTCTCGACCACCCGACCCTCCAGCAGGTTGACCTTTCCGACGAACTCGGCCACGAACGGGTTGGCCGGTCGCGCGTATAGCTCGGCGGGCGGGGCCAACTGCTGCATCCTTCCGCGGTCGAGCACGACGATACGGTCGGCCAGTGTCATCGCCTCGACCTGATCGTGGGTGACGTAGATCGCCGTGATTCCGACCTCGCGCTGGATGCGCCGCAGCTCGACGCGCATCTGCTCGCGCAGCTTGGCGTCGAGGTTGGACAGGGGCTCATCCAGCAGCAGCACCCGAGGCCGGGTGACCACGGCCCGCGCCACCGCGACCCGCTGCTGCTGCCCGCCGCTGAGCTGGTCGGGCGAGCGCCGGGCCAGGCCCTCGAGGCCCACCAGCGCCAGGGCATCGGCAACGCGATCCCTCGTTTCTGCCTCGCCGACCCCGCGCACCCGCAGCCCGAACGCCACGTTCTCGAAGACGTCCAGATGGGGGAAGAGCGCGTAGGATTGAAAGACCATGGCGGTTCCGCGCCCGTCCGGTGGCAGGTGCGTCACCCGCTGTCCTGCCAGCTCTATCTCGCCCGCGGTCGGGGTCTCGAACCCGGCGATGATGCGGAGCAGGGTGGTCTTGCCGCAACCGCTCGGCCCGAGCAGCGAGACGAACTCGCCGGCGTGGACCGCGAGCGACACGTCGTCCACCGCGGTCACCGGTGCGCCGGTTGGATCGGCGAATACCTTGGTGACGCGGTCCACGCGCAGGGATATCTCGCCCGCGGGTGGTGGAGTCTCATGCGCCGACATCAGAGAAACCTCCCCTGCACCGGGCTGTATCCTCGGCGGAGCATCAGCCCAATAATCCCGATGGCCACGATGACCAACGCCAGCAACACCAGGCTGTAGGCGGCGGCCGCGTTGTACCGCCCCGACCCCACCTCGCTGAGGATCTGAACGGTCATCAGGTTCCAGTTTGCCGAGACCAGGAAGACCGCGGCGCTGATCGCGGTCATCGCGCGCACGAACGCGAAGACCAGGGCCGAGAAGAATGCCGGCCGCACCAGCGGCAGCGTAACGCGCCTGAAGGTCACCGCGCTGGACGCCCCCAGGTTCGCCGCCGCCTCCTCGATCGAGGGATCTATCTGCCGGAGCACGGCGATGCCCGCCTGTATCCCCACGGGCACGTAGCGGAAGACGAAGCAGGCCACCAGGATCGCCATGGTGCCTGTCAACAGCAGCGGCCGCTGGTTGAACGCCAGGATGTAACCGATGCCGACCACGGTACCCGGCAGCGCGAAGTTGAGCAGAGAGGTCAGCTCGAGCCATCCACGCCCGGGGAACTTCCGGCGCACAACCAGGAACGCTATGGTCATGCCCAGCAGGCCGGAGATCGGGGTCGCGGTGACCGCTATTGCCAGCGTGTCCCTGATCGTCTCCTGTCCCACGCTCAGCACGTACAGGAGCGCCTCCAGCGACGGCGTGTTGTCCACGCCCCAGGTCCGCGCAAGCGCGCCGGCGGCGATTACCGCGTAGAACAAGACCACCACCCCGGCGGTGGCCGCGGTGACACCGAACAGCAGCCAGGTGGCCGCCGGGCTGGTGGCCTTGAGCGACGAACGACCCGGCTTGCCCGTGACGGTCACATACCGCCGGCTGCCCACGATGAGGCGGTAGAGGATGAACGCGGTGACAGACGGCACCAGCAGCAGCACCGACAGCGCGGCGCCTGCCTGCAGGTTGAACATGCCGGTGATCTGCAGGTAGGCCTGCACCGAGAGCACCGGAAACGCGCTTCCGGCCAGCAGCAGGGGGTTCCCGAAGTCGGCCAGCGATTCGATGAACACCACAAGGAACGCGCTGGTGATACCGGGGACAGCCAGCGGCAGGAGCACCCGTCGGAAGACCGTCCACCGCCGCGCCCCCAGGTTGAGCGCGGCGTCCTCCAGGGTGGGATCAATCCCCTCCAGCACTCCGCGGAGCACCAGGTAGGCCACCGGCGCAAAGGTCATCACCTGCGCCAGCAGCAGCCCCTTGAAGCCGTAGATGTTGAAGTCCCGCAGGCCCAGCAGGCCCGAGGTGACGATCCCGCCCCGGCCGAAGAGCAGGATGATCGCGATCGACGAGACGAAAGGGGGCGAAACGATCGGCAGGATTGCCAGCAGGTGAAACAGCCGCTTGAACGGCACGGCCGTGCGGACCAGCGTGTAGGCGTAGGCGAACCCGAGCGCCACGCTGACGGCGGCGGTCAGCCCGCCTATCATCAGACTGTTGACCACGGCCCGCTGCACGTACCACGACCGCAACTGGTCGCGGTATGCTTCGAGCGAAAGCACGCCGCCCGGCGTGAGACTGACCAACAGGACGCGCACGAGCGGCCAGATGATGAAGATCAGCAGCGCGGCCTGGATCAGCGCGGCCGCCAGCAGTATGACCGGATCTGCGAGAAGCCGGCGCAGGCCTCCCCTGCCCTGTGGGAGACCCGCGCCGGTAACTACGGCACGGCTCATGTCTTATCGGCCGCCCAGCACCTCGTTGATCCAGCGGTTGACAAGGCGCAGGCGGTTCTTGCCCGCGAAGTCCACGTCGTACTTGATGAGCGGAACCAGGCGCAGCGCCGGAAGTCCGGGCTGGCGCTTTGCCTTGTCGCTCACCGGGAAGAAGAAGGTCTCGTGCTCGGCCAGACTGTTCTGCCCCTCGGGCGAGATAATCCAGTCCACGAGCCGCCTCGCCTCGGCCTCACGCCGCGCTCCCTTGACGATCGAGATCGCCGGCGCCTCAAAGCCCACGCCCTCCTTGGGGAAGACCGTGATCAGGGGGTAGCCGCGGAAGTAGAGCTGGTATAGCGCTGGGGTGAACTGGATGCCTATCGCGACCTCGCCGAAGGCCACCGCGCGGGAGGGCGCTGTGCCGCTGGTGGTGTAGGTCTGAACGTTGGGATGGAGCTGCCTCATGTAGGCAAACGCCTTGTCCTCACCCATGATCTGCACCAGCGCAACCACCATGTTGTAGGCGGTGCCCGAGGTCTGCGGGCTCGGCATCTGGATTAGGCCCCGGAGCTGCGGGCTGAGCAGGTCCTGCCAGGAAACCGGCCGCTTGATCTTACGGTCGTCCAGTACCTTGGTGTTCAGGCCGAACCCCAGCGGGTTCATGTAGAAGCTTACCCAGTAGTTCTCCGGGTCGCGGAACCGGGCGTCGAGCGCAGCGGCGCCTGGTGAGGCGTAGGGCTGCGTGAGCCCGCGGATCTTGGCGTCCACGTGGTTCTCGCTGGGCGCGCCGAACCAGACGTCCGCCTGGGGATTCCCGCGCTCGGCCTCCAGGCGGGCCAGCGCCGGGCCGGTCGAGAGAAAGGTGATCCGTGCCTCGATGCCGGTGGCCCGGCTGAACGCGCCCAGGATCTTGCGCGCGTTCTCCTCGTCCACGCTTGAGTACACGGTCAGGGACGGCGCCTGCGCCCGCGCGGCGGATGCCGGCAGCAGCAGGGCAAACACAAGCAAAAACGCGAACCATCGTCGCATTGGACAGTTCCTCCTTGATCGTGTGTCGCTTGAGGAGTTCCGCGCGGACAGCGGAACTCCCTTCCACGAGGCAGTCCGGTTCGGCCCGGTCCCACGGCCCCAGGAACCCGCCCGTGATTGACGAACAGGTGATCGTTGTGGCCAAAGAAGAGCAGTCCGAGCAGCGCGGCGCGGCTATGCGGCGCGTGCAGTCGCACCTGGCGGCGGGCATCGCGGTCGGGCAGGAGTGCCTGCGTGCGGACGCGGAGACAATCGCGGCGGCGGCGTGCCTGGTCATCGAGACCGTCTTCCGCGGCGGCAGGATCTACCTTTTCGGCAACGGCGGATCGGCCGCCGACGCCCAGCACCTGGCGGCCGAGTTCGTCGGGAGGTTCGCGTGCCCCAGGACCCCGATCCCGGCGGTCGCTTTCACGACGGACACCTCGGTGCTGACCTCCATCGCCAACGACTTCGGCTACGACCACGTCTTTGCACGCCAGGCTGAGGCGCTTGTGCGCGAGGGTGACGTGGTGATAGCGATCTCCACCAGCGGCGGATCGGCCAGTGTGGTCAAGGGGGCCGAGGCCGCCCGGCGCGCGGGCGCGAGGATCATCGCGCTGACCGGCCAGGACGGCGGCGCGCTGGCGCCGCTGGCCGATGTGACGATCCGGGTGCCCTCGGAACAGACCGCATTGATCCAGGAAGCGCACATTGCCATGGGCCACGCCATCTGCGCGGCCGTGGAGGAGGCGTGGGTGGCGGGAGACCAAACCACCGCACCGCGCGAGGGTACCGCCGGCGCATGAAGCGGTGCGCGTGGACGAACACCAATCCGTTGATGGTCGCCTACCACGACACCGAGTGGGGTGTGCCGGTACACGACGACCGCAGGCTGTTTGAGTTCCTGGTGCTCGACGCGTTCCAGGCCGGGCTGAGCTGGGCGATCGTCCTGAAGAAACGCGAACAGTTCCGCCGCGCGCTGCACGGCTTCGACCCGGCACGGATAGCCCGGTACACCGCGCGCGACCTCACCCGGCTGCTGGCCGACCCCGGCATCATCCGCAACCGTCTGAAGGTCGAGGCCACTGTTCACAACGCGCGGCGGTTTCTGGAAGCCCAGGCCGAGTTCGGTTCGTTCGACCGCTACATTTGGCAGTTTGTAGACGGACGCACGATCGTGCACCGGTTCCGCACCGTCGGCCAGATCCCCGCAACGAGCAGTCAGTCCGACGCGATGAGCCGCGACCTGCGCTCGCGCGGCTTCAAGTTCGTGGGCTCGACGATCTGCTACGCTTTCATGCAGGCGGCCGGCCTGGTGAACGACCACGTGGTGGGGTGCTTCAGGTATCGCGAGGTGGATCGGCCCGGAGGACCACCATGAGCGACTGGTACAAGGATGCCATCATCTATCAGTTGCACGTACGGGCCTTCCGTGACTCAGACGGCAGCGGCACCGGAGACTTCCGCGGCCTCATGGAGAAACTGGACTACGTTCAGGAACTCGGCGTCAACTGCCTGTGGCTGATGCCGTTCTACCCCTCCCCGCTCAAGGACGATGGATACGACATCTCCGATTACTGCGCCGTTCATCCCGACTACGGCACGCTGGACGACTTCCAGGAGTTCCTGGACGAGGCCCACCGCCGGGGCATGCGGGTCATCACCGAGCTTGTGCTCAACCACACCTCAGACCAGCACCCGTGGTTCCTTGACTCTCGGCGATCGCCCGAGTCGCCCTATCGCGACTGGTACGTCTGGAGCACCACCCACAACCGATACCGGGATGCAAGGGTCATCTTCTCGGACACCGAGGTCTCCAACTGGACATGGGACCCCGCGGCAGATGCCTACTACTGGCACCGATTCTTCAGCCACCAGCCCGACCTGAACTACGCCAATCCCGCTGTGCAAGAAGCAATCCTGGGCGTGGCTGGGTTCTGGCTGGACCGCGGCGTAGATGGGCTTCGGTTCGATGCCGTTCCATATCTTTTCGAGCGCGAGGGCACCTCCTGCGAGAACCTCCCGGAGACGCATGCCTTCGTCCGGCGGCTACGGCGCTTCATGGACGAGCGCTACGGTGACAGGATGCTCCTGGCCGAGGCAAATCAGCGGCCCGAGGATCTCTGCGCATACTTCGGGGAAGGCGACGAGTTCCACGCGGCCTTTCATTTCACGCTGATGCCCAGGATGTTCATGGCAATCCGGCGCGAGGACAGGCAGCCGATCGTGGATGCCGTTATCCAAACACCACAGGCCCCTTTCACCTGTCAGTGGGTCATCTTCCTCCGCAACCACGACGAGCTCACCCTCGAGATGGTCACCCAGGAGGAGCGCACGTACATGCAGGCCGAGTATGCCCGAGAGCCGCGCATGCGGCTGCATCTGGGCATCCGGCGCCGGCTGGCCCCGCTGCTCGATAACAGCCGCCGGAGGATCGAGGTGTTGAACAGCCTGCTCCTCTCGCTGCCGGGCACCCCGAGCATCTACTACGGGGATGAGATCGGCATGGGGGACAACTTCTACCTGGGCGATCGCTCGGGCGTACGCACGCCCATGCAGTGGAACTCAGACCGCAACGCCGGGTTCTCGTCGGCGAACCGCCAACAACTCTATCTGCCGGTGGTCGTCGATCCGGAGTTCCACTACGAGGCCGTCAATGTCGAGGCACAGCAGCGCAATCCGGCCTCCCTTCTGAACTGGATGAGACGGGTGATCGGCATCCGACAGCGGTTCCCCGTATTGGGACGGGGCGCGCTCGAGTTCCTCGAGCCGGCCAACCCGAAGGTGCTCGCCTACCTGCGGACGGACTTCGAAACCACGATCCTCTGCGTCGTCAACCTCTCGCGCTACGCGCAGCCCTGCGAGCTGGATCTCCGGCGCTTCGTCGGGCTGGTGCCGGTCGAGCTCTTTGGCAACACACCGTTCCCGCCGATTGGCGATCTTCCCTACTTCCTCACCCTCGGACCCCACAGCTTCTACTGGTTCCGCCTGTCCGGGCCATGAGCGGCGGCGCAGGGATGAGCGGCGGCGCAGGGCGCGACCGTCTTGCGGTCCTGCTGGACTTCGATGGCACGCTCGCCGAGATCACCGACCGGCCCGACGAAGCGCGCCTGGATCCCGGGCTTCGCGAGCTGCTGGAACGCCTGAGCCACAACCCCCGGGTCCTCGTGGCGGTCATCAGCGGACGGGCACTCGGGGACATCCGCCGGCGCATCGGCCTGGAGCACATCCTGTACGCGGGAAACCACGGTTTGGAGCTCGCAGGGCCCGGGTGGACGCTGGCGCACGATGCCGCCATGGAGGCCCAGGGCCTCGTCGGCGCGTGTTGCGACCGGCTCTCTCTTCGTCTGCGCGACGTTCATGGCGCCCTCGTGGAGAACAAGGGTCTCTCCGCCAGCGTTCACTTCCGTCTGGTTGCCGGTGAACAGGTCGAAGCGGTGCGGCGGATCGTGCTCGAGGAGATCGAGCGGGTTTCGGCGGGTCGCCTTGAGGCCAGGGAAGGCAAGATGGTCCTGGAGATACTGCCGGCGCTGGACTGGGACAAGGGAAAGGCCGCGCGCTGGCTGCTTGAGCGCGCCCTTGGTAGCGGTTGGGAGGCGCGGTGCGCGGTCGTCTATGTCGGCGACGACAGCACCGACGAAGACGCGTTCGTGGCGCTCGCGGAAGATGGGATCACCATCCGGGTGTCCCCGCACCCGCAGCCGACCGCCGCCCGCCACCAGGTGAGAAACGTCGGGGACGTGCGCCGGCTACTCGAAGCGATCGCGGGCTGGATGACCGCTCCTGCCTAGCCCTCCCATGGCAGATCAGGCACCCCTCGGCGGTGATTGAGCAGCCGTGCCAGCACGAACAGGCAATCGGAAAGCCGGTTGAGGTAGCGCAGGATCTCAGGGTTGACCTCGGCCGAACGTGCCAGCGTCACCGCGCGTCGCTCAGCGCGGCGGACCAGCGCGCGGGCCAGGTGGCAGATCGCCGCCGGCGCGCTTCCCCCGGGCAGGATGAACGCGTGCTGGGGCGGTATCTCTGCTTCCCAGCCGTCTATCAGGGCTTCGAGGGCCAGGACGGCGACCGCGCCGAGACCGGGCACCGCGCCTGGACCCGGGGCGGCCGGCTTCGGAGTAGCCATCTCGGAGCCCACCTCGAAGAGCGTGCGCTGGAACCCCTGGATGACCTCTGCCAGGCCCGCGTCCACGTGCACGGCCAGCAGTCCCAGCGCGCTGCAGGCCTCGTCGAGCGCGCCGTAGGCCTCGACCCGGAGGTCGTCCTTGGGCACGCGGCTCCCCCCAATCAGGCCTGTCTCGCCGCGGTCACCGGTCCTGGTGTAGATCCTTGGCATCGGCCGTCACCGGGATGTGCTTCGCAAACCAGTCCGAGATCAGACGCAGCCGCTCGAGCCGGTGCTGCGGCTGGCCGTTGCGCGAGAGATCGTGGCTCTCGTTAGGGAAGCGCACGAAGGCAACCTCGCGACCCAGCTTCTTGAGCGCCGCGAAGAGCTGCTCACCCTCGCCGATGGGGCAGCGCAGGTCGTTCTCGCTGTGCAGGATCAGCAGCGGGGTGGTGATGTTCTTCACGTAGGCCAGCGGGGACCGCTCCCAGTAGAACAGGGGGCTGTCCCAGGGCTCGCCGGGGAACTCCCAGTAGCCCTTGAAGTACGCCAGGTCGCTCATCCCCCACTGGCTCAGGCAGTTGGAGATGGACCGCATCGTCACCGCCGCCTTGAACCGGCCGGTGTGGCCGATGACCCAGTTGGTCATGTATCCGCCGTAGGAGCCGCCCTCCACGCCGAGGCGGTCAGGATCAATGTATGGAAAGCGCGAAAGCGCGGCGTCGAGTCCGGTCATGATGTCGGCGTAGTCCTCCCCACCCCAGTCGTGCTTTGTCGCAGCGGTGAAGACCTGGCCGTATCCCTGGCTGCCGCGCGGGTTGGTCAGGATCACCGCGTAGCCAAGCGAGGCCAGCATCTGGAACTCGTGGAAGAACGCCTCCCCATAGGCACCGTGCGGCCCTCCGTGTATGGTCAGGATCGCGGGATACCGACCTGTGGGCTCCAGTCCTGCCGGAGGGAACACCCACCCCTCGATCGTCCAGTCGTCGGCGCCACGGTAAGCGAACCGTTCGGGATGGCTGAGCGCCGCCTGTCCGAGCAACGTCTTGTTGACTTCTGTCAGGCGGCGTTCTCCGGAGGAAGGGATCTCCGGTCGGCCCTCGTTCAGGCCTTCCACCTCTGCCACCCAGACGTCGCCAGGGGTGGCCGGATCGGAGACGGCCAGCGCGACGCGCCGGCAGGCGGCATCGTAGGACTCGCCGTAGACCTCGCGGCGCCCCGTGGTCATCAATCCCACGGCGCCTGTGGAGACCTCGACCGCTGCCAGCTGGGTGGTACCACCCTCCGCCACCATGACGAATATGAACCGGCCGTCGGGCGACCAGACCGGCTGCCCTGCGTGGGGGTGCGCCCGCATGTCGGTTATGACGTGGTGTGCCAGCGAGCGGTCGAAGTGACGGGTCAGGCAGCGAGGGTCGCCGCTGCCGTCGGCGGCCACCACCCATAGCATCGTGTTCGAGGCGCCCATGCACGCGTTCTCGTGTCCCAGGTACGCGATCATCGTACCGTCGGGCGACCAGGCCGGCATGAGAACCGGCCCAACGCCGCGGGTCAGCCGCCGCGCCTCGCCGGTGGAGAGCGCGATCGTCCAGACGTCGGCGATGTTGGTGTAGTCGGCGTCCTCGGACCGGTTGGCGACGAATGCCAGCCGCGTGCCATCAGGGCTCCACGCGGGTTCGCGATGGTCGAAATCGCCGTCGGTCACCTGCCTGGACGGCCCGCCGCCCGAGGGCACGACGAAGATGTGCTTGTACCGGTTGTCCCAGAAGCCCTCGCCATCGGCCTTGTGCTTCATGCGCGTGATCACCTTGACGTCGCCGGCAGGCTTCTCCTTCAGAGGCGGCTTGCCGGCGAAAGCGATCTGCCCGCCGTCAGGGGACCAGACGGCCTCGGAGGGGCCGTGCTCTTCCTGCGTGATCCGCGTGGCCTCACCCCCGCCGAGCGGGATCACCCACAGGTGCTTCGGGCGGGTAGCGCCGGCCTTGGGCGCAGGTCCCCGATCGGAGGTGAAGAGCAGCCGTCCCCCGTCCTGCGACCAGGCCGGCTGGCGGTCGCGGTGCTCGCCGGAGGTGAACTGGCGCGGCGCCGCGCCTCCGGTCTCGACCAACCACAGGTGCGCGTGGTACTCGTGCGACGGGCCGCCGTCGGCGCCGTTGCGCGCCGCGACGATCTCCTGCGAGTAGGCGACCGTGCGGCCGCCAGGCGAGAGCGCCACGCCGTTGATCCATCTCAGGGCCAACAGGTCTTCAGCGGTAATGCGGCGGGTCGTCATGAAGGAACCTCCGTCAGGGGTGCGCCGCTATCTCCCCAACGAAAGCCGCTCGATGAGCGGCACGGGGAGCCCTGCGGCGTCCATCTTGCGTTGTGTCTCCTCGATCGGGTAGGGAACGCGAAACAGCGTGGCGGTCGGACCTTGCGTGTCCAGAACCATGTAGGCCGCGCGTGGATCACCGTCGCGCGGCTGGCCCACGCTGCCGGGATTGATGATGTACCGGGCGCCCGGCGTCAGGGCCCGCGGGACCTCGGGCAACAGGCCCTGCGTGCTCACCCGCCGCTTCGCCTCCACGAAGATCGCGGGATGGTGGGTATGACCCACGAGCGCTATCTGGAACGGCGCCGCCAGGAAGCTCGCGCGGGCGGTTCGGCCGTCCAGGATGTACTCGTCCAGCGGCCGACGCAGGCTACCGTGCACGAGCACCAGCCCCGTGGGCAGCGTGGGGTCCTCCGTGGCGCCCTCCGCGGGGTCTGCCGTGAGGTCGGCGCGCGGGGAAAGCGCGCTCAGATAGGCCCGGGGACCGTCCTCCAACACCTGCCGGGTCCAGACGATGGCTTCCTGGGCGAAGAAGTTGAAGTTATCGGTCGGGGAATCCGACAGGGCCGCCTGGTCGTGGTTGCCCATCACCGCTGCCCACAGCAGCGGACGGAGCCGTTCGACGCACGCGTTGGGATCTGGGCCGTAGCCAACGAAGTCGCCCAGGCACACCAGCATGTCCGGCGGCTGACTGCCCTGATGCGCGAGGACTGCTTCAAGCGCCTCAAGGTTCGCGTGGACGTCTGATACGACCCCGATGCGCATCTGCGGCCCCTATTCAAACTCGCGCAGCTCGCGCTCGATCCGCTCGGCCTCTTCTGGGGTGGGAGGCCTGGGAGCGGAGCGGGCTGGCGCGGCGGACCCTCCGGTCGCGCTGCGACGCACGACCTTGAGAAGCACGAAGATGCCGATGCCCACGGCGATGGGAAGCGATAGCCAGAGAAGCAGGCCTAGGCCACGGCGCGGCGGCGCGGCAAGCACGCCTTCGCCGAACTGCGCCACGAAGTAGGCGATGATCTGCTCCCGGTTCTGTCCCTGCTGCAGCCGCTCGCGTATGATCGCGCGCATCTGCACGGCGAGCTGGGCCCCGGACTCGGCGACGGTCTGCCCGGCGCAGACCGGGCACATCAGCTCGTTCGCGATTGCCTGGATCTGGTCGTCCAGCGTCGGCCCGGCCTGCGCGGTGCCGGCAGCAAGCAGAAGCCCAACCAGGACGAACGCGGCCACCCCTGGCACGGCGCTTCTCATGCCATCACCGCCTGGGCCTGGGCGAGTTCCCATCTGCATCCCAGCGCCTTGAAGAGGGCCACCGACGCCGCGTGTTCCTCCAGCGCCTCTGTTCGGTCCAGCGCGAAGAGCACCCGGGCCAGGATCAGCCGGGCGGCTGCCTCGTGGTAGCGATCTCCACCGGCGGTGAACACGGCCAGCGCGCTCCGGATGATCCCTTCGGCCTCCCCGGCCCGGCCGTCGTACAGCAGCGCCTCCGCGAGCCCCAGGCATGCCTGGGCAGGGCCTTCGCGCTGCCCGGCCGGCCAGCGGCGGCGCGCTTCCTTGAACAGCGCGATCGCGCGACGGATTGCCCGGCGATCACGGGGACGCCCAACGCGCAGCACCAGATCACCCCGGCTGGCCGCGGCTGCGGCGATCCACTCATCGCGCCCGCCCCGCCGGGCCAGACGTAGCGTGCGGTCGGAGTAGTCCAGGCCGGCTTCGAGACACCCGTCGGCCGCGGCCGGGAGCACATCCGCCAGATCCCTGTACAAGGCCTCCACGTGGGTGCGGTACGGCACCGTGGCCTCTTCTCCCAGTATCCGGGCTGCCAGGTTGACCAGTTCGCGGGCCCGTGCCAGTCCCTCCTCCATCGGCTCGGGCCTCCGGGAATGCCGCAGCGCCGTAGAGAGGCCCAGGAGCCACAGGATCTGGAGTGACGGGTCGCCCGCTGCGCGGACCTCGCTCTCGGCGGTCTCGAACGCGATGGTTGCCCGCTCGAGCGCCGCGGCGCCCTCGGAGAAGAACGCCCGCAGCGCCACCCAGCCTGTTGAGACCGGATCGGCCGCCACGGTTTCTGCTCTCACGGGACGACGGACACCAGCGTGCCGGCGCGCAGCCGCGCCCTCCAGAGGTGGCCGAGCAGCCAGAGCGAGATCACCGCGGTCAACAGCACCCCGGTCGGGACCCCGCCGGCCAGCGGTAGCTTCGCTGCCAGGCCGAAGATCGTCTGCAGGGCCACGACGAACAGGAGCGCCAGGCCCAGTCCACCCCGCACGCCCGCGCGGATCAAGTAGGCCGTGGTTACGATGTGAGCGAGGGTTGGGAAGAACCACGCCACGACGGCAACGGCGGTCGAAAGCGGCGTTATGAACGGCGTTCCAACCAGACCGAGAGCCAGCGCGAGGAACTTCTGCCCTGCCACCAGCCCGAACCCGGCGCCCGATGCGGCGCCGTAGGCGAGAGCGGTCACGGCGTCCGTGGGCGCGAAGACGATCGCCATCAGCGGGACCGTGGCCTTGAGCAGCTCCCCGACCAGCGCCGCGATCAACAGGTTAGTCGTGAGGCCGGCCGGGCCGCGCTCCAGGCCTCCAATAGGGCCCACCCAGTCCCACGCCATCTTGGTGGCTTCCCTGGCGAAGAAACCGGCGGCGATGCCGCCGAGGAGGCACAGCCACAGCAGCGGCCTGCGGATGCTCCTGCCGGCAAGCGGGAGCAGACCCAGGAGCGCAAAGACCGCCGCGATGATTATGGACGCGTACTGCTGCATCATGCAAACCTCACAGGGAGTATGCCGGGGAAACGCACCGGGGTGCGACCGGGGGAATGCTCGGGCAGCTCACCTGGGTGCGACCTCGGCCCATTGTATGACAGGGGGCGCCGCGGGTCAATTTGGTGGGTCCGGAGGAACGCTCGACGGCAGGGACAGTGCGGCGCGCGCCCAGAGCTCGCGGACGAGTTCAAGCAGGTCCTGACGGCGGCGCTGAGTGGGTGCCAGGTCGCCGACCACGTAGCCCCCCATGTACCGATTGCGTACCGCGGAGGTGTAGAAGGGCGCCCAGAACGACTCCTCGCGGCCCTCATGCAGGACAACGACACGCCAGCCCACGCGGGCTTCGAGACGGCAGTGCCCGGGCGTGTGCACTACCCACGCATCGCTGGCATTGAACTCGCGGTGCAAGATCTCACGCAGACGGGACACCAGGAGCGGCCGGCCGGGCCAGCGCCCGGCCGGCCGCTCGGCGAATGTCGGCATCTGCGAGGAACTACCCATGCTCGAGACGGGCGTTCAGGTCGTCCATGAACGCCGCAAGGTACGCCGCGCCTATCTCCACCGGGCGCGCCCCCCGCCGGAGCACCGTTTCGGGGACCGGCATCGCGGCGGCGATCTCGTGAACAACCGGTCGCAGCGCCTTCAGGTACATCTGCAGGGACTTCTTGGCGGAACGGGTGTGGGGAACGGGCATGACGAATCCGTGCCTGCGCTCACCTGGCTCGAGCCTTCGGACACCTCTCATGCTCGCCACCTCCTCGCGGCCTCAGAGAGATCGCCTAGCGGTGCGGCGCGGCAAACTCGGTAACCGTGGGCGTGACCAGCCGCATGTAGTCCTGGACGGCCAGCGCTATCGTCTCACGGTGCGAGCAGGCGTTGAAGACGATCCTGGGTTGCGTGCTGAGGCTCTGGTCCATGTAGACCGGGACGTTGTAGAGGTGGCCGAACGGCGGCATCGCGCCCGTTTCGCAGTCCGGGAACAGCGACGCGAACTCCTCCTCGCGGGCCAGGCGGGCCGCCTTGGCTCCCAGCGCGCTCTTCAGCTTGACCAGGTCCACCCGTGCCGCGGCCGGCAGGATCAGCATTACCTGCCTGCCGTCCACGTCGGCGATCACAACCTTCGCGAACTGGCGTCCGGGAACGTGTTCTGCGGCGGCGACTTCTTGTGCGGTGTACGCTTCGGGGTGAGGTGTCAGTTCGTACCGGACACCGTGCTCGCGGAGGTAGGTCTCGAGTCGCTCTCGCCCTCGCATACCCTCTGCCTCCCTTCTGCGTGGGGGTTCCCTGCTTCCAGTGATGACGTTCCACGCCCCGGGGCAAGGCCCCTTCCACCCAACACCGTGCGGAGGTCAGGCCCTGGGCCGAGAAGAACTAGACCGAGCCTGACAACTTGCTTGAGAAGGACATCTCCTACAACGGCGTCGGGGGTCGAGCATGCTCTCACCATCCGCCATCTACCGAAACATGCCCTGGGTCTTGCTGCTGGTGTCGGTCATCTCAGCGGTGTTGCTGGGGTTCTTCATCCTGAGGGTGATCAGGTTGGTGAGGCAGGCGTACATCACCAGCGTTCCGCTCGTGGAGCAGCAGGACATCCAGTTCGACTCGGCGGGCCGTGTGGTTCTGTGCACTGAGGGGCCTCGATTCATCACCCGATTCTCAAACCTCACCTACGAGCTAGGCACTCGTGATGGCGCACGCATTGAGGGCAAAACGGTCTGGCTCGGCCGTGTATCGTCGGGCGTCTCGAAGGTGAGATTGGCGGTAGAAAGCTACGAGATCCCCAGGCCTGGACGTTACGTTCTGCGGATCCACGGGCTAGGACCCGGATGGATCGCCGATACAGAACACCTGGTCGTCTTCATGAAACCGTATCTCGCCCGGAGCATCGGGTACGTGGTCGGGGTAGCCCTGTCGGCCGTGCTTCTAATCGGAAGCACGATCCTGTTCCTGATCCGCCTGACCGAGGGAGGAGCGGGCGCATGAGCGAACCTCGCGGCGCAATACAGCTCGAACCGCTGCTCCAGGCCCTCTTCGTGGTCGCGATCTTCGCCGTCGCGCTGGTGTACGCCGTTCGGTGGGGCAGGGCGCATGCCAGGGCAGAGATGGAATTCGCGCGGACCCAGGGCTGGACCCACACCTTCGCGCACAACGATCGACAGGGGCTCCCAAAGAGGCTTGCGGACAGCCTCGAAAGAGTGGCGCCCGAGAAGAAGTTCGATCTGCAGTCCATCATGACGGTCGAGTCCGGGTGGAGGAAGGTGTTCTTGTTCCGTTGCCGCTACCGTCGCATGTATCGCATGGGGGAGTGGGAAAGGAAAGATAACCCTGGATCTGCCTGCCTGATTGAGTCGAACCGGTTCAAGTCGGTGGGATCGCACGTGGAGATCAGATGGATACGCGGAGCCGCCTCGGCCAAGGAAATCGTCAATGAGTCACTACAGGAAGTCCTCCTCGAGTACAAGAAGGCACCGCTTGCCGAGTCCGCCGAGGATGTCGTGATTACCATAGGCCGAGGGGGGGCCGTCGTATCAATGTGGGGCCCGGCGTCGCCCGAGCAATGGCTCCAACTCCTGGACCTTTGCCGGCAGATCGAATCGGCGCTGTAGCCACATGGTCCAATGTGCGCAATGCGGAAGAGAGCTCGGCCAACAAGGCGAGGACCAACGTGTGGCGTCCATCTCGGGCGGCATCATGGGGGATGAATACATCGAGTCGTATTTCCTGTGCAGTCGCTGCGGGGTCTACACGGTGGAGATCTACCATGACCGATTCCTGGGAGAGGACTCGGTCTCCGTGCGGGGTCCGGTGCCCAGAGCAGAGGGTGACGCGAAGGTCAAGCTGATCAAGCAGTGCTCCAGGCCCTGGGACAAGAGGTGCCGCTGCGAGGCACACAGATCATACTTCGGGGGCTGGTTGGATTAGTTAGCGGCCCCCCGCAGCTTCTCGAGGACTGCGCTGATCTTCTCCACATCCAAGGCGATTTCCATGAGCCCCAGGTGCTCTACGGCCAACGCGGGGTCAACTTGATCCTTGATGACCGGTTCCATGATGTGAAAGACGGGTAACCCGAGCGACACTCCGGCCAGTGCCCCCGCCCAACTTGGATCTCCCTTTGTGACGGTCTCGGCATAGAGTTCGGCGCTATCCGCATCGGGCGCACCCAGTACCACGATGACGTCGTCTTTGCCGTGCCGTTCTATGTAGTTCTTGATGCTCTCTTGACCCTCCAGGTCAAAGGCGCCGGCCGATGTTCAGACGAAACACTGGGTCTGCGTGATGACCGGCTCGGCGCCGGCGCTCCTCACGCAGGCTTCAATGGCCGGACCCTGCACTCCATCCCGTTCACCGATGATGATGACCTTCCTCGACTTCAGCAGCATTCTGGCTACACACCTCCTTTGTTCCGTTCCAACAGGAATGACATCCCGTCGGCGAGCTGGGTCATGCGCCCCAAAAAGAGGCTCCCCTTAGCCACAAACATGGTGTTGTTCATCTCACCCGACATCATCTTCCTGACCGCGTGCCCCAGCACAGGCACGGCGGAGGCGGTATGTCCCTGAGTGGAGGAGAATCCAAGCATTCCGTGTTCTTCAACGAAACGGTCAAGATCCGCGCGTTGGATCTCTCCGCGCAAGACCGCGAAGCTGCCGATGACCCGGTAGTTCGTCCTGGGCACATTGCCGCTTCCCTGCGGCTCGGTGATCTCGGGGTTGTGCATTTCCGTGGCGTACTTGTCGATCTGCGTTAGCTTGAGTCCCAGCCGGTCTAACGGTTGCACGATCAAGGTGTCGAAGATGGCCTGCTGGCTGGAACCTGAACCGATCTCGTGTTTTCCAATGGAATCGAGCCGAATGACCGGGCTCTTGCCGTCGTCCCGCCCTACCCGAACCGCGACCGCGGCGATCACGTCCTCCAGGATCGGCATGTCATGGCGGAGATGACCTTGAAACTTCATCCCGAGCTTGGCAAAGGAACCGCCGGCCACGACAACCACATCGCTGAAGATCCCCGACGCGACCAGGCCAGCGGCCACCACGATGGCATGGACCGTACCGGAGCAGAACGCCTTGATATCGGCGCCCCCTGCTCTCGAGCACCCGCACAGCTCTCCGATGGCCTTCGCCATGTTGCCGCCGCCCCGGTTATAGCGGTCTCCGACCGCCTCCTCGCCGCCCCCCAGGAGGAAGTCCACGGCCTCGGCCCTCCCCGTCGCGGCGACCTGGTGCCGCAACGCCAACGCACCGGAGGCCCTGACGGCCAGATTCTCCATCAGAATCTCCGCCGTGAGGTTGGGGTCTTCCTCATGCCCGGTTCGCACACACCCGACGAGCCGACCGCCTCGATCATACATGGGGAGGGTCACCCCGTCGGCGAGCTGCTGCTCGATGTCGGCCAGAGAGACGCCGTTGCCCAGTCTCAGAAGATCCGCGTCCGAGAAGAGGGGATGCTGCCTCAATTTGCCCGTGACGTCGCGTGCAAAGCCTTCTTCCAGCAAGACCAGTTGGAACTCATCGCAGATCTTCATCATGCCGTAGAACTCGTCTTCGGGCATGATCTCGCCAAAGGGCCCCCACCGAGAGCCGTCGCGCACAGGATGCTTGTACCAGGGAGACGGAACACGCGCCAGGTCATCAGGGTCAAGATTGCCAATGAATACCTGGTTCGGCGGGTAGGCGACGGCCTCTTCAAAGGTGCGCAGGTGGCTCCGGAACGACTCCAGCAAGGGAGGATTCTTCTTTATCTCCCGCGAGGGTTTGGAGCCGTGACGGATCAGTCCGGGCACATGGGCCAGAAAGTATGAAACTCCCCGCACGACGGGCTTCGTCGGTTGGTGTTGCGCTGAAGAGCTCACGATGGACTCCCAGCCAAACTGCACACCTTGTGCGCCGAGAGCGCGGCGGTCACGCCATCGCCGACGGCGGTAGCGATCTGTCTGTCCGAACCGTGCCGTATGTCGCCGGCTGCGAAGACCCCTGGGACAGACGTCTCCAGTCTCTCGCCCACCAACACGTATCCCTTGTCGTCCAACGACACCAGGCCATTGAGATAGCCCGTGTTGGGCTCGATCCCGATTCGGACCAAGACGCCGCCTGCGGGCAATGTTGTTCTCTCGCCTGTCAGGACATTGACGAGCTCCACCTCCCTCACGTGGTCGTCACCCCTGATGGCTTCAATCCTTGTACCGCAGCGGATTTGGATCTTGGGGTCGGCCAGGGCCCTGTCGTGAAGGATCTTCGTGGCCAGCACCTGAGGCATAATCTCAACCACGATGATCTCAGAGACGAGTCGCGACAGATACAGGGCTTCGGTCAGCCCGCTGTCGCCCCCGCCGGCTACCGCGACGACACTATCCTTGAACTGCGGGGCGTCGCATACGCCGCAGTAACTCACGCCCTTCCCCAAGAACTCGCTCTCTCCCGCCACACCCATCTTCCTCGGCGACGCACCACCGGCGAGGATCACGGTTCTCGCCCGATGGGTGACGTCTCCACCTCGGATGAGCGCAGCCCTGACGACCTTGTACTCGTCACGCGGCTCGATGCCCTCAACCCGAGCCAGCTTGAACTGCATGCCAAACTTCATCGCCTGCTTCATCATCTCCAGGCCGAGCTTGGCGCCGGAAACCCCGTCAGGGAACCCGGGGTAGTTCTCCACCAGCGGGATGCTTCGCATCCCGCCCCCGGCGGCTTCGTCCCCCAAGAGGAGGACTGTCAGGCCGCCCCGACTCGCATAGAGGCCCGCCGACAGTCCCGCGGGGCCGCACCCGACGATGATGACCTGGTAATCCTCGTTCATCCCCCGTTTCAACCTACCCGTCGAACACGGTCTGTTGCTCCACGTCGGTCTGCAGGGCGCGCAGCCCCTTCTCGACCAGTCGCAGACGCAACTCCCTCTCGTCGCGCTCCGGCAACGCGGGATTACCTAGGGGATGCGGGATCGCGACCGCCGGAACGATGCGGTTGGCTCCCACGGTCACTGAGATCGGCACGATCGACGCCACGTGGACGACGGGCAATCCTATCCGGTCAATCTCCTTTGCCAGCGTTGCGCCGCAACGCGTATCGGTCCCTCAGGTCGAGGTCAGGATCACGCCGTCAACGCCGGCCGCCAGAAGCCTTTCCCCGATCGCCTTGCCAAACCTCTGCGCGTTGGCCACCGAAGTGGCGTTGCCGACCGTGACGTAATACTCCCCGTGAAGACGGCCGATGATGCCACCCTTCTCCAGGGCGCGCGCCGCGTCCAACGGCAGTACTCTATCCGGATCTTCGTTCGCGTAGACTGGATCATAGCCGCCGTGACACGTCTGGTAGGCGTCCGCGGTCAGGTCATCTGTGCCGGCGATGCTGTACGCGGCGAACTTGGAAGCGCTGGCGGCCTCTATGCGGTCCGGGTTGCCTCGGGGGACAATGCCCCCTGTCGTTACCAGGGCGATGGTCGCCGCACTCAGTTCCTTGATCGCGGGGCTGGGGGGAATGCGCTCAAAGGTGGGCATCGGATACTCGGTCTGAAATGCCTCCCCCTTGAGTTTGGCCAGCAGCATGTCGACCGCTCGCTGCGCTCCGGTTCGCTCGACAAATGCGTGGACCCGTACGCCGCGGGGCAGGTATCCGTCCACCTGGGGAAGGCCAATCGGCTGTCCGAGGCCGAGCTTCCGCACGAAGCCGGCCAGCTTGGGAATCGTCTCTCTCATTCCTTGAACCGAGCGGGGCGCGGGGATCATGAAGACCTCCTTGCGGTAGAGCTCCACCCCAGGGTTCTCCTCGTACATGGCCGTAACCACCGGCACGCCCAGTCTCTTCATGACCGCAGTACACGCCGCTCCGCAGGCGATACCGTACCTGCCGGCATTGAATGCCGGGCCTGCCACGAAGACGTCCGGCCTGTGGGGCGCAACGAGATCCACGACCGCTTCTGCCGCGGCCTCTATGTTCTCGCCGAAGTAGTTGTCGCCGCAGACCACCGTAGCGACGATCTCCCCCTCGTCACCCAGCGCCTGCTGTAGGGGGATACCCGGGCCGACAGCACCCTTCTTGACCTGGGGTGGGATGCCGGCTTTCTCTTCGCCTCCTATTTGCGCGAAGAACTGGTTCAAGTAGTGGACCACTCTGTAGCGTCCCCGTACCATCCCTCTGCCCCCCGCTCCCCGATTGAGATCTCTAGTGCCCTTGCGCGGTCAACTTGCCAAGACCCAGTTGGCAGGTAGATCCCATGATGGCCTGTATCTCGACGCTCAGGACTCCATCGGCGGCAACGCTGCCAACGAATCCTCCAGCAATCACCTCCGCGGGCCTCAGGTCCCCAATGATCCGGTCCATAGGGGGCAGTGTGATCACCGCGTTCGCGTTCCCGACACTCACCACCGCGTCCGCCTGAGGCACCGTGTCTGCCAGCGACTGCGAGCTGCCGTCCCTGCCCGCGAACTCATCGGTGATCAGCACGGTCCTGATCCCGTAGTCCTCGATCTTCTTGCAGAGCATCATCACGTCAGCATCGGGATTGCCGAAGCCCTCTTTCGTAATGACAGCTCCGTCCGCGCCGAGCAGCTTCACCAGTTTGGCGGCATACCCCGAAGATCGTTCCTTGTCCGCCAAGGTGACGTTCAGATTGGTAACGACCACGCCGACGAAGTTGAGCTCGCTCCCGTGTCTTCGGTAGAGCTCCTCGATCACGGGATTGTTCAGATGATGATAGGTCGTGTGCTTGTCGCAGGCTGAGACGCAGTTGCCGCTCACTATCGCCCCATCCAATGGCTCATTGGGATGGATCAATGTGGGCAAGAGGCTCTTGGCGTCCGCCCCGTAGAGATAGGTATCGTGCAACAGCCCCTGTGACAACAGCGGGTACACATAGGCCACCCGCGGTAGAGTGGGGTCTATGGCTTCACCCAGCTCGTAGACCTGAACCTCATCAGGGACCACACCACGACTGGCTTCGCCCAGGTAGGCCGCCGCTCTCAGCCCGGCGAGACGTACCGCCTCTTCGTGCGCATGCTCGGGCAACCCATCCACGGGTTGCAGGATCAGGACCACGTTGTTCGCATCGGAGAACGGCGAGTACGCGGCAGCCGGACCGGTCATATCGACGAAGCCTTCCTGATAGCCGACGATCCTTCCCACGGTCAGAACCGTGGTCCCCCTGAGCACGTTGGTTCTGCCTGACCCGGCGGTCCTCATGCCGCCGGCCATTCCCGGATAGTAGCCCTCTGTACCGTCCGCCTTGATCCTCGGCTCGATCACGTCCTTGACCGGGATGATCCTCACACTCTCTCCGGGCCGTGCCAGCTCCACATCCGCCACGGCCAGCCGAGGGTCGCGCAGGGCGAGCGCAATCAGCTCGCTCTTGCTCACATAGAGAACGCCGTTCTCGATACGGGTCGTCTCGCCAAACTGAACATCGCGGATCTTGATTGTCCCCAGCTCCAGTCGCACGATGCGCCTCCTCGTGTCGATGGTGCAGGATCAGCGGTTTCGCCCTCACGATAGCACAAGCCCCCGCGGGGGGCCTAGTCCCCGGGACCGCGAAGGCAGGCCAAGAGGAGGCAAGCGCCGTGGCGGCGTAAGCTGAGATTGCACCCATCGGGGGAAGCCGCGCGCTGACCGGAATGAGCGACCTTCCGCATGAGAGAAGGCCTGGTCTCATGAAGGAACGCGTCCGCATAGCAATACTGACCATGGGATTCAGCGGATTGGTCGCTGAGATCCTCCTCTTGAGGGAGTTCCTGATAGTATTCTCCGGCAATGAGCTGTCTATAGGCATCGTTCTGGCCAACTGGCTCATCCTCGAGGCCTTCGGATCTTACGTTCTTGGCAGGAAAGCCGAGGGATGCCAGCGCAAGCTTGAGGCCTTTGCACTCATTACGGTTCTCTTCTCCATATCCTTGCTCGCGGCGGTCTTCCTGATTCGCGTCCTGAAAGGGACTATCGGCATTTCCATCGGCGAGAGCGTAGGCCTCCTGCCGATGTTCTGCTCCTCCTTTCTGATACTTCTGCCGGTGAGCGTGTTTCACGGCGCGTTGTTCACCTTCAGCTGCCAACTCTACTCAGTGTTCTCCGGCCAAGATGCTCCCTCTGCCGGCAGGGTCTACGCGTACGAGACGGTGGGCACCGTTGTCGGCGGAATCGCCTGCACCTACCTCCTGATCCCTCACCTTGACACATTTCAGGCATCCTCGGGGATAGCCGCCTTGAACTCCGCGGTAGTCCTTGCCCTACTCGCTCCTCACCCGAGAACCGGACCAGACAAGAAGGCAACTTTGGCGATCCTGACCGCTCTCACCCTTGCCTTCCTGATCCTGACGGGTCAGGCGCACAAGCTGCACCAGTATTCGATCAGGGCGCAATGGAGGAACCAGCACGTCGTACACTACGAGAACTCCCGGTACGGCAACATCTGCGTCATAGAGAACGAAGGCCAGTACACCTTCTTCCAGGATGGCGTTCCGAACATCATGACGCCCGTCCCTGACATAGGATTTGTCGAGGAGTTCGTTCACCTTCCGCTTCTGGCCCACCCCGAGCCCAGGAGACTCCTCATCCTGAGCGGCGGCGCAGGCGGCGTAATCAACGAGGCCCTAAGACACGCGTCAATAGAGGCGATTGACTACGCAGAACTTGACCCGCTGCTCATTGACCTGTTCAGGAAGTTCCCCACACGGCTTACGGAATCCGAACTCAACGACAGAAGGGTAAGGATAGAGCACGTGGATGGCCGCCTGCTGCTTAGGGCGACGCGGAACAAGTACGACCTCATCCTGATAGGAATCACCGAGCCGTCCAATCTTCAGGCAAACAGGTTCTTCACGAGGGAGTTCCTCTCCCTGGCAAGTGAAAGGATGAACGAGGGCGGCATACTCGTGCTTGGGCTGCCTGGCTCCCTGACCTACTCGAATCGGGAATTGAGAAACCTGAACAGCAGCATCTTCCATACCATGAGAACTGCCTTCCCCCATGTTCGAGTGATCCCTGGTGACGGCACCAACCTCTTCCTCCTGTCGGGCTCTGAGGAGATCCTGGCGCTTGACAGAGCACGGATAGTGGAGAGATTGACCCAGCGAGACATCAGGACAGATGTGATCATCCCATGGTACATCGAGCAGAAGTTGCACCGCGGATGGCAGGGCTGGTTCGCCGGCTTCATTGAGGGAAGTAGCCAGAGAATCAACTCCGACTTCAACCCAATAGGAGTGTTCTACAGCGTCTCGTATTGGAATGCGCTGTTTGCGCCTTCACTTCGGTGGCTCTTCGAGGAACTCGAGAGGGTGACCTTGAGGGCCATCGTCCTCTTGTTCGCGACTCTTGTCCTTCTCTACGTCCTGTTCCGGCCAAGGACCGCGCGACTCCTCCGCGCCGGCATAGCCCTGTGCATCTTCACGACCGGCTTTGCCGGGATGATATTCGGCCTCATGCTGATCTTCGCGTTCCAGTCAATCCACGGATATGTGTTCTCGTGGATCGGCCTGCTCGTGGCGTCCTTTATGGGCGGGGCGGCCTGCGGGGCAATGCTGATCGCGGCTGCCCTGGACCGGATGAAGAGCCCCTTTCGGCTCTTTGCGGGGATCGAACTGGCAATAATCGGCTTCTCCCTGGCATGCCCTTCCATGATCCTGGCCGCAAACGCGTATCTAGGCAGTCCGGAGGCGTTCTCCCTCCTCGCGCCGCTGTTCCTGGTTGTTTCGTTCGTCAGCGGACTCCTGGTTGGCTCCCAGTTTCCTCTGGCCAACAAGCTCCACCTGGGCAGCAGCGCAAGCATAACCAGAACGGCCGGCCTGCTCTATGCTTCTGACCTGTTGGGTGGGTGGCTTGGGGGGATCATAGGCGCTCTCGTGCTCCTGCCTGTGCTCGGCCTCGTTGGGACCTGCGTTACCGTGGGGCTGCTGAAACTGACAAGCTTCATTGTCATAACCGGCATGCCCAATCCGCAGTCGTGAGGAGGTGAAGAATGGACAGCCATCTCGTCAGGAGAATCACTCGACGGGACTCTCTCAGAATCACCGTCGCGCTATGTATGAGGATGGCGCTACCTGCAATCCTCCTCAGCTCCTGCAAGCGAGATACGTCTCGCACCCAGACAAAGCCGGCGACCGAGGCGCCCGGTCGTACAGGCCCTGGATTTGAACCCGGCTATCTCAGACTTCACAGAACAGGTGAACTACGAAAGCGAGCAGACAGGCTCTGGACGATCATGAAGAGCTGCCAGCTCTGCCCGAGGAGGTGCGGGGTCAACCGCCTCAATGGGGAGGTCGGGTTCTGCCGCGCGCCCGGCGCCACGCTTGTCGTTTCGGCGTCTCACCCCCACTTCGGCGAAGAGAGACCGCTCGTTGGGAATGGCGGCTCCGGAACGATCTTCATTACCCACTGCAACCTGCGGTGTGTGTTCTGCCAGAACTGGGAGATCAGCCAGCTGGGCCAGGGCTCCGAGACAGATACCGACAGAATGGCCCGGATGATAGTTTACCTTCAGGAGCTCGGCTGTCACAACATAAACATCGTCACCCCAACGCACTACTCCGCGCACCTCCTCAGGGCCCTCGACACAGCCGCGGGGGAGGGGCTGCGGCTGCCGATTGTGTACAACACCAGCGGTTGGGAGCGCCTTGAGATACTCAAGCTCCTCGATGGAGTCGTGGATATCTACCTGCCCGATTTCAAGTACTGGGACAGTCGCATGTCGGCCAAGTACTCGTCCGGGGCAGAGAGTTATCCCGAAGTGACAAAGGCGGCGATCCTCGAGATGCACCGCCAGGTCGGCGTGGCGAGACCTCCAGCAGACGGCATTCTGCAGAGGGGGCTGATCATCCGGCATCTGGTCATGCCGAACAACATAGGCGGCTCAGAGGAAGTCATGGAGTGGATAGCGGAGAACCTGCCCAAGGACACCTACGTCAACATCATGGCGCAGTATACCCCCCTCTACAAAGCATATGACTACCCCGAGATATCAAGGAGAGTGACAAGCGAGGAGTACAACAAGGTCGTACAGAGAGCAAAGGATGTGGGGCTTACGAATCTCGACGTTCAGGGATACTGGTGGATGCCGAAGTGACCGCGGCGTTCGCCTGCGGCGCTGGCAGAGGTGCCGATGGTCGAAAGCCCTTGCTGGGAGGGAGTTTCTGGCGCGCGAGGGAGTTACTGGCGCGCCCGGAGGGACTTGAACCCCCGACCTACGGCTCCGGAGGCCGCCGCTCTATCCACTGAGCTACGGGCGCGCTAACTCTCATTATAGCACCTCATGACACCCTGCAGGGCCTACTGCTC
>Ga0194125_10000411_pt1 | contig 71663 bp, 56 predicted proteins | sample TA2KigC250mmetaG_FD_148626 | JGI IMG/M metagenome (GOLD analysis project Ga0194125, IMG submission 148626) | Freshwater microbial communities from Lake Tanganyika, Tanzania - TA2015034 Kigoma Deep Cast 250m | ecosystem: Environmental > Aquatic > Freshwater > Lake | place: Tanzania: Lake...
GCGGTGATCCGACCCAGGCACAGCATAACCCCGAGACCGCTGGAACGCAAGAACGCTCAGGCCACCGGACAGTTATTTAATTCTCGTTCCTAAGTGGGGGCCGACGGGGGTCGCAGACCCCCTGAAAGCAGGCTCGTAGGCGGTCTGTGACCGCCGTTTCCCCGGATTATTGAGAGGATACGTGGGTGAGTGAGAGTGTGGATCACGAACGCGCAAAGGATCGCGAAGGTCGCGAAGCACGAAGAACGCGAAGTATGGACCGCACAGCTTCGCGGCCTTCGCGCTTCGTATCTTCGCGTCGCTTCGTGATTTCGTGCTCCAAAGCCCTCCGTGCGCTACGTGACATCCTCTACGGCGCAACCATCTACGAAATGGTGCGCGATCTGCGCAAGGAGCGCGGCCAACTCGAGCACTTATTCATCCTGGTCGTCTTCGGCGATATGCTGGGCGTGCCGGTGCTGCCGCCCTACTACACGCTCCGGCTGCTTCCTTACGTCGTGCCGCACATGGCCGGCTGGCGGCGCAGCATGTCGCGCGAACGCGACCTGACCGACCTGTGCGATCAGGAGATTGCGTAGGGCGGAGTGCGTATTGTATACTCCGTATTTCGTATTCCGTATGTATCTTCTCAATAAGTGGAGGCGACGGGGGTCACAGACCCCCTGAGAGCAGGCTCATAGGCGGTCTGCGACCGCCGTTCCCCGGATTATTGAGAGGATACTTCCGTATTTCGTAGGAAAGGATTTGTCGATGCCCGAAGAAGAGAAGAAACGCAGTTGGTTTGACGGTCTGAAGAGCGTCCTGTATGGCATGGCCGGCCACGACATGGCCCGCTATGCCCTGAAGACGCGCGGCAGCATGGAGCACCTGTTCATCCTCATCACGATGGGTGATCTGCTGGGCATTCCCATCCTGCCGCCCTACTACAGCCTGCGGTTGTTGCCCTACGTCGTGCCGCAGATCTCCACCTGGAAGCGCCGCATGTTGCGCGAGAAGGATTTGACGGATGCGTTGGCGTGAAACGTGAAACGCCAAACGCGAAACGTGAAACGCCAAACGTGAAACGTCAAGCGTCAGACGTCAAGTGTGGAGCATGAAGCCCAAATCCAAAATCCAAAATCCGTCACGGAGCAAATCATGTCCTTACGAGAAGTTTTCGAGAAGAACCCCGATCGGCGCTACATCATGTTTGGAGGTAAAGGAGGGCTGGGCAAGACCACCTTCTCGGCCGCCACGGCCTACTGGCTGGCGAAGCAGGGCCACAAGGTGCTGGTCTTCTCGGTTGATCCCCAGGCCAGCCTGTCGGACATCTTCAAGCGCAACATCTTCGGCAAGGGACCGGTCGAGATCATGCCGAAGCTGTACGCGCAGGAGATTGACGCCGACCGCCGCATCAAGGAGTACCAGGACGAAATTCGCAAGAAGATCCTGGATATGTATGGGATGGACAAGGTCCCCGAAGAGATCGAAAACTACATCCAGGCGGCCGCGGCTGAGCCCGCCATGGAAGAGAGCGCCATCTTCGACGAAGTCGTGGACATCGTCGTCAGCGGCAAGTATGACTACTACATCTATGATCTCGTGCCGCTGGGCCACGCGCTCTACTACCTGAGTATGGCCTCGGTCTACGACCAATGGATTGACAAGATCACCGCGTTGCGCGCCGAGATGGAGGAGTACTCTCAGGTCGCCGCGGTCATGCAGCGCCACAAAGAGAGCGAAGAAGACGCGATCCTCAAGGAGCTTCAGTACATCAAATACCGTATCAACACTTCATCGGGCATCCTGACCGACAAGCAGAAGACAGCGTTTTTCTTTGTCGTGATCCCCGAAGAGATGATCATCCTGGACACGCAGAAGGCGGCCGGCCTGTTCGCCAAGTTCGACGTGCCGCTTTCGGGCTACATCGTCAACCGCGTGATCCCGCCGGAACTGGCGGGCCAGGACATTCCCGATTACCTGCGCAACCGTCTGGAGATGCAGCGCGGCTATCTGAAGAGGATTGACGAGGTGTTCGGCAAAGAGGTGTTGACGCACGTCCCCGAGTTCGAGCGCGACATCACCGGCCTGCCGATGATCGAGCGCATGGCCGCCGTGCTGTTCGGCGACGCGGCGCGCTGAGGAGGTGAGCCATGATCGAAAAAACGATGCGCCAATTCCTGGCAGAGAATCCTCGCCTCAAGTATCTCTTCTTCGGCGGCAAGGGCGGCGTGGGCAAGACGGTGTTGGCCGGCACGGCCGCACTGTGGCTGGCGAATCAGGGCAAAAGGACCCTGCTAGCTTCGACCAACCCGGTGCACTCCCTCTCCAGCATGTTGGATCAGAACGTCTTCGGCAAACCGACGGCTGTGACAGGCGCGCCGAACCTGTGGGCCCACGAGATTGACACCAAAGAGACCATCGAAAAGTCCAAGAAGGAAATCCGCGAGAAGATCGAGTGGTTCCTGCGCTTCGCGGAGGTCAAGACCAAGGCCGACGAATTCGTGGAATCGGCCACCATGAACCCCGCCTTCGAAGAGTCGGCCATGTTCGAGAACATGATTGACCTGATGTTCGAGGACAAGTACGAGGCGTATATCTTCGATACCGCGCCCACGGCCAATGCACGCCGATTGCTCGGCATGTCCAGCGTCTACTCGATGTGGGTCAACAAGATGGTGCAGAGTCGCCAGGAAGCCATGTCGCTGCGCGAGCTGCTCTCCTACAGCAAACGCAAGCAGCAGAAAGACCCGCTCATGGAATACCTGCTCAACCTGCGCACGCGCATGGGCCGGGCCAAGACGCTGCTGACCGACGCCAACCTGACCTCGTTCTTCTTCGTGGCGCTGCCCGAGGCGCTGCCGATCGCTGTCATCACCCGCTTCATCAACTGGTTCCATGAGTTCGGCATCCCTGTGGGCGGCGTGATCGTCAATATGCTGATTGACAAGGCCAGCGTGGGACCAGACGCGCCGGACTTCGTGAAGAATCGCGTGGCGATGCAGGCCGAGCATATGGAAACGATCTGGAAGGAGTTCGACGGCCAGGTACGCGCGCTTCTGCCGCTTTACGAGACCGAAGTGCGCGGCGTCGCCATGCTCAAGCGCATGGCAGATCACCTCTTTTCGTGACGGCGGTCCTGAAAACAGCCGCCCGCCGCTCCGGTCTCGAGGCTGTGCGCAGCCTCCTTTAGGATCAGCCGGTTTCTGCCGCCGACCACCAAACCGGCTGAAGCCTCGAATCCAGTCCACCTGTTTTTCATGCGCCGTGGCGCCGGCCGCGGCATGGGTGACTGTCCTTAAAATCGCTCCCTACGCGTGTTCTATGAGGTGCAGCTATGACTGCCATGACTCACGTGCGCTATCTGGCCGAAACCATCGGCCCGCGCGGCTCGACCACGCCCCAGGAGGCCGCGGCCGCCGTCTACGCAGCTCAAACCCTCCGCGAGGCCGGGCTGACGCCTACGGTTGAGACCTTCGTCAGCGCCCGCTCGGCCTGGTATCCTTTCGCGCTCTTCTCGACGTTGATCCTGATCGCGGAGACCCTCTTCTGGGCGGCCGGCGGCTGGGGTGCATGGGCGGCCCTGCTACTGGCCGGGTTGGCGTTCGCGTCGGTGCTGCTGGAGCTGGCCTTTCGACCTAACCTGTTGCGCTGGTTGCTGCCCAAAGGCCAGAGCCAGAACGTCTGGGCGCGGATCGCGCCGGTCGGCGAGGCGCGCCAACATGTCGTTCTCATGGGCCATCTCGACAGCCATCGCACGCCGTTGGTCTTCTCCTCCGACCGGTGGGTCAGGTTGTTCAACACGCTCGTGCCGCTGGGTCTGGCCTCGACGGTGCTCTTGATCGTCTTGTTCCTGTTGGGCGCCGCGGTCGGTGGGATGGTGTGGCGCTATCTATCGCTGCCGTCTGGGCTGATCACGTTGGGGTTGTTCTTGCTCACGTTTCAGGCGGACTTCACACCGTACACGGCCGGCGCCAACGATAACGCCACGGGCGCGGGGATCGTGCTGAGCCTGGCCGAGCGGTTGGCGCGGGCGCCGCTGAAGCATACGGTCGTGTGGGCTGTGCTGAGCGGCTGCGAGGAGGTCGGTTGCTACGGCGCAGAGGCGTTCGCGGTTAGCCACCGCAAGGAATTGGGCCATGCCGTGTGGATCACCCTGGACAGCGTGGGCGGCATCGGCGCGGGGCCGGCTTATCTGACCCAAGAGACATTCCTGTTGACCGCGGCCAGCGATCGCAAGCTGCTGGCACTGGCTGAAAAAGCGGCGGAGGAACGTCCGGAGTTGGCCGCGTATTCACACGCTTTCCGGGGCGCGTACACCGAAGGGGCCATCGCGGCCAGGCATGGCTTTCGCGTGTTAACGTTGGTGAGTCACCGTCGCGATGGGGTATTGCCGGAATGGCACCGACCGACCGATGTGGTCGCCAACGTAGAGGCCGGCGTCGTGAAACGCACCGAGGCGTTTGTCGAAGAGTTGTTGCGGAGAATTGACCTCAAGTGAGACGGCGGATCACCCGCGCGTCCCCTACCAGTACGCCATCTGGCGAAACGAAGACCGGGTTCAGATCTACCTCTGCGATCTCTGGATAGAGGAAGGGCAGTTCAGATACGCGAGCGATGAGCGCGGCCAGCGCGTCGAGATCGGCCGGCCGCTGGCCGCGCGCGCCTATCAGCAACCCCGCGGCCCTGGTCTCGCAGATCATTTCCCGCGCGCGGTCGCGATCCACCGGCGCGACGCGCAACGCCACATCTTTCAGCAGTTCTGTGTAGATGCCTCCCAACCCGAAGGCCACCACTGGCCCGAACTGCGGATCATACGACAAACCCACCAGCGCCTCGTGCGCGCCGCGGATCAGCGGGTAGATGATCGCGCCGTGGAACTCCTTGCCCGCGGCGCTGGCCGCGAGCGCGGCAAACGCGGCCAACACGCCAGCATCGTCGCGAATGTCCAGCTTCACGCCCCCGACCTCGGTCTTGTGCAGGATCTCCGGCGAAACCACCTTCAGCACCACGGGATAACCGATGGCGCGCGCCGCGCGCACGGCAGCCTCGCTCGTCTCGGCCACCTGAAATGGCGGCGTTGGAATGCCGTTTTCCCTCAGCCAGGCCATGATCGCGGGCTCGGTTTCCGATGTAAGATTTCTGATTTTGGATTTTGGATTTTGGATTTGCAACTTGCAACTTGCAATCTGCAATTTGCAATCTGCAATTTGCACACGGCTCGCCTCGTGATACTCCGCCATTCTGACTAACACCGCTACTGCGCGTTCGGCCGTGGGGTAGTTGGAGATGCCGCGGCCGCGCAGGTGCTCCACCCCTGCGGCCACAGCCCGGCCGGCCATGAAGTTGACCACCACCGGTTTGTCGCTCTGCACGATCGCATCCGCCACCCCGCGTGCAAGCGGCAAAGAGTCGAGGTACGCGGGGTTCACGTCCAGCGCCAAAGCGCCATCGTACTCCCCCAGCACAGCCGTCAGGGTGCGCCGATAGCTCTCTTCGTCGCCCTCCACCGTCAGGTCGAACGGGTTGCGGATGGCGCAGTGCGCCGGCAAGAAGCTGGCCAGCTCGGCCCGCAAGGCTGGACCTGGCTCCGCCACGTCCAGGCCCACCTCCTCCGCGCGATCGGCGGCCAGGACGCCTGGCCCGCCGGAGTTGGTGACGATTGCGATGCGCCGGCCGGACATCGGCGGCAGCGCAGAGAAGCCCTTGCACAGGTCGAAGAGCTCTTCCACGTTCCTGACCCGCAGCGCGCCGCACTCGCGCAGCGCCGCGTCGTAGACGGCATCCGAGCCGGCCAGCGACCCGGTGTGCGAGAGGGTTGCGCGACGCCCGGCGCTGCTGCGGCCTGCTTTGATGACCACGACCGGCTTGCGCCGCGTGCAGGCCGCCAGCGCGGCCATGAACTCCCGGCCGTCGCCGACGCTCTCGATGTACATGGCGACGACCTTCGTCTCAGGATCGTCGGCCAGATAGCGCAGCAGGTCCGCCTCGTCGAGGTCGGCGCGGTTGCCGTAGCTGACGAACTTGGAGAAGCCCAGTCCTTGCTCTTCAGCCCACGCCAGGACCGCGCCGCCCAGCGCGCCGCTTTGGGAGATCAACGCGGTCGCGCCGTCCGGCGGGATGACCTCGAGCATGGGCGCCAGGCGATGGCGCGTGTTGAGGATGCCAGCGCAGTTCGGCCCCACGAAGCGGATGTCGTGCCGCCGCGCGATGCGCACCAGCTCTTCCTCGGCCGCGCTATTGCCGACCTCGGCGAAGCCTGCGGTGATGATCACGGCCGCGCTCACGCCGGCCCGACCGCAATCGTGGAGCACTTCGGGCACGGTCGCCGCGGGCGACGCGATCACCGCCAGGTCAACCGGTTGGCCGATCGCCGACACGCTGGTGAATCCCGGAACCGACAGCAGTCCCTGGCCCTTGGGGTTAACCGCCCAGGTGAAGGCAAACCCGCCGGACAGCATCTGGCGAATGATCTCGTGGCCCAACTTGCCTGCGGAGACCGAACCGATCACCGCGACCCCGCGCGGATAGAAGAGACTGCGAAAGACGTCAGGCCTAACGCTGCTATACATGTGGAAAAACCGGTCAGAACAAGAGGCTCAACCTTCACCTCAGCCTCAAACTCAAACTCAAACTCGTCCTCACCCTCCCGCCAACCCTTCCGCCTCGGCCACCAGATCGGCAAGGATGCCTAGCCCTTCATTCCAGAAGGCCGGATCGGTCAGATCAACGCCGAGCGGCTTGACGATGACATGCGGCCAATTGGAACCGCCCGCGGTCAACATGGCGATGTAGTCATCGGCGAAGCCGGCGCCATTGCGGCGATAGCGGGCATAGAGGGCGAGCACCAGCAGCTCTCCGAACGCGTAGGCGTAGACGTAGCCCGGCGTGCGGATGAAGTGAGGCACGTAGCTCCACCAGATGCTGTAGTTGTCGGTCAGGGTCACGCTGTCGCCGAACATGGCGCGCTGCGTGCGCATCCACAACTCGGAGAAGCGATCGGTGGTCAGCTCCCCCTCATCGCGCCGCGCGGTGTGGATGGCGTGCTCAAAGCGGTTCATCGTGACCTGGCGGAAGCAGGTGGCGAACGAGTCCTCTAGCTTGGTGGTGAGCATCGCCAGGCGCACCTGTGGATCGGTCTCGAGGGCCGTGAGGTCCTGGAACACCAGCATCTCGCCGAAGACCGAGGCCGTCTCGGCCGTGGTCAGCGGCGTGCCGGCCTGCAGCAGGCCTTGCACCCCGGCGAGCTTCTGGTGCACGCCGTGGCCCAACTCATGGGCCAGGGTCATGACGTCGCGCACCTTCGCTTCGTAGTTCATCAGCACATAGGGATGCACCGATGGCACGGTGGACGCGCTGAACGCGCCGCCCATTTTGCCCGGTCGCGATGGCGCGTCGATCCAGCGCCGCTCGAAGAAGAGGCTGGCGATCTCGGCCAGGTGGGGGTGGAACTTCTCGTAGGCATGGAGCACCAGGCGACGCGCGGCGTCCCATGTGTAGTGGTGATCGGCGGCCGGCAAGGGCGCGTAGCGATCGTAGTCATAGAGCGCATCCAGCCCCAGCAGACGGCGCTTGAGACGATAATAGCGCGCCACGATGTCATAGCGCGCGGTGACGGCCTCGACCAACGCATCCACCGTGCGATCGTCCACTTCGTTCGCCATGTTGCGCGCCGAAATCCAGCCGGGGTAGCGCCGCAGGGTATCGTCCGAGGCTTTGTCGGCCAGGATCGTGTTGAAGACGAAAGTCGTGGTGCGTCGAAGCTCGCTCAGGCCCGCGGTGACTGCCTCGGCCGCGCGCTGGCGCGTGCCGCGATCCGGCGAATAGAGCCTGTGCAGCGCCTGGTCGCGCGTCAACTCCTGGCCGTCGAGCCGATATCGGCTTGCGCCGTGTATCTCATCGAAGAAGCGGCCCCACGCATTGCGGCCCGTGACGGACTTCTCGGAGAAGATCTTCTCCTCCGGCTCGGTCAGCATGTGCGCACGGAAGCGGCGGACCAGCTCCAGCCAGTGACGATAGCAGCTCAAAGCTGGATCGGCCAGCCAGACAGCGGCGATCTCGTCGGCTGTGGCCGCCAATTCTAATTCCAGGAAGACCAGCTTCTGCTCCAGTCGCGCGCCGCGCTCGGTGGCTTTTTGGAGCAACGCGCCATGCGCGGGCGCGCTCGTGTCCGCCGCCCAGACCAGGTAGGCGTAGTTGCCGACCTTCTCGGCGCGCTCACGCAGCGTCTCGTAGGCGACGAGCATCTCGCGCAGCCCCGCGGCGTCCAGTCCGGCGACGCGTCCCCGGTATTTTTCGGCCAAGGCATCGGCCGCGCGGTCCGCGGCATCGAGATCGCGGTCAAGCGCAGGATCGTTGGGGGCCGCGTAGAGGTCGGCCAGGTTCCAGGTAACGTCTTCTGCGCCGCTGAGCGCAGTCTTGGCCGCGGCGTCGGCCAGTTCAGAGTGATCGGTCATCGTGAAAAGTCTCCTGCGTGGTGATCGTGTTGTGTATTCCCCTCATCCCCAACTATCCTGCCCCCACGTTACGCAGCGCCTTTCGTCTTGCGGCGAGATGACGGCGCGGGCGTCGGCGTCTCGGTCGGGGGTTTGACCGTCTTCTTGGCGCATGAAGGTCGGGCCGGAGCGATCGTTTCCTCCGCCTGCACCGGAGGCGGCGTCTTCGCGCCGGTCTTCGCGGCTGGCGCCTCGGCAGCCCCTTTCGCCGCGCGCGACTTTCTCGCTGTCGGCTGGCTGGCCGGCGGCTCAGGCTGTTCGACCGGAGAACGTTTGCGACGGGTTGCCCGCGCTGCCGGTGCTGCTGGCTCGGCGCCCTGAGATGGCGTCTTGACCTCTGTCTCCTTCTCTGCGCGCGGCTTGCGACGGGTTGGCTCGACCGGTTTCGCTGCGACCCCGGCAGGGGCAGCCTTACCCTTCTTCGGCTTCGCCACGTCCTGACCCTTCGCAGCAACGACTCGCCGCGCCTTCCCCTTCGTCGTGGTTTGCGGCGGACCAGCAGCCACTGCGCGTCCATCATCCCGCGACCCCTCCACCGCCCGCATCTCGCGCACCGGCTCGCCGACCATCAGGCCGGTCAGGGGCTTGCCTTGCGCGGGCCGCCCCATCTCCGGCGCCTCGGACGCGGGCAGCAGCCTGGAGGCGGTCCTGGCGAAGAGAAACACCAGCGCATCGTCGGGACCGACCAACGCCGCTCCCACGAGCCGCGTTGCCTTGTCGAGCAACCTGGCCGCCACAACCCCCTGACCATAGCGGCCCTGCCTGGGAAAATCCGCCAGAGCCACCCGTTTGCCATAGCCTGTCGAGGTCGCCAGCGCCAGCCGTTGGTCCGCGGTTGCGGGGCTGATCGCCAGCGCCGCAACGACCCGGTCATCCTCCGCGAGCTTGATTCCGCCAATGCCCCCGGCCGGCAGGCCCATCGGCCGCACATCCTCTTCGGAGAAACGGATCGCCTGCCCGCTGGCGGTAGCCAACATGAATTCGCCGTCGCCCTGGCTGACGCCAGCCCAAATCAGCTCATCCCCGCGGTCCAGGGCGATCACGACCGGGTCTGATGCGATCGCATCGGTGAAGTCGGCCGCGGCCACACGTTTGACCTTGCCTTGCGCGGTGGCCAGGAGCAGGAACCTGCCCCCCACAGGCTGCTCCTCGCGGGGCAGGCTCAGCAGAGCGACGATGCGATCGCGGCGGCCCAACCCAGAGAGATCGGCATAGTGCCCGCCAGCATCCTCGGGAACCTGATGCGCGTGCAGTCGCGTGGCCTGACCGTTGGCGCTGAAGAGGTAGACATCGTGGCGGGTGTGCGCCGCGAGCACGTGCAGAAGACGCGCGCTGGGCGCCGGCAGGCTGAACCCCACGGCCGGATCACGCCGTTGTCGCGCGAGCACGCCATCGGCAGTCAGGGTGATCCAGATGTCCTGGTCCGGAAGTACGTCCAACGTGGTGAGCGCGCCCTTGACGCGGTCCGCAATCTGCGTGCGACGCGCATCGGCGTATTGGCCGCGCAACTCCATCAGGTTGCGCCTGATCAGCGCCAGCACCTTCGCCGGCGACGCCAGCAGCTCTTCCAGTTCCTTGATGAGGGCGAGCGTCTCGCGGTATTCATCCTGCAGCTTGCGCCGCTCGAGCGCGGCCAGCCGGCGCAACTGCATGTCGAGGATCGCCTGGGCCTGCACCTCGGTGAACTTGAACTGGCCGATCAGGTTTTGCTTGGCCGTGTCTGCGGTGCGGGATTTCCGGATGAGCGCGATCACTTCGTCCAGCACATCAAGCGCCCGCAGCAGCCCCTCCAACACATGCGCACGTTGTCGGGCCCGCTCCAGGTCGTGGCGGGCGCGACGTACGATCACTTCCTGGCGATGGGCGACGTAGTATTGCAAGAGCCATTTCAGGCTGAGCAGCCGCGGCTCGCCATCCACCAGGGCCAGCAGCGAGACGCCGAAGGTCGTCTGAAGAGGCGTCAGTCGGAAGAGCTCCGCCAGCGTTTGCCGCGGCTCGACCGTGCGCGTCATCTCGATGCAGATGCGCATCCCCGTGCGATCCGATTCGTCCCGCAGATCGGTGATGCCCTCCAGCCGGCCATCGCGCACCAGGTCGGCGATGCGCTCCAGCAGATTGGTCTTGTTGGCCATGTAGGGCAGCTCGGTCACGACGATCCGGCTGCGATTACGGCTCATGTCCTCGATATGGGCCTTGGCCTGGAGCACGATGCTGCCCTTGCCGCCGGCGTAGGCCCTGGCGATGACGTCGGTCTGCTCGGCAGCCGCGCCGGACCCTTCCTGCACATAGCGATAGATCACACCGCCGGTCGGAAAGTCAGGGCCGGGGATGAACCGCATCAAATCCTCGACCGTCACGTCATCGCGGCGACCGTAGTTGTCAATCAGATAGCAGAGCGCATCGCAAACCTCGGCCAGGTTGTGCGGGGGGATGTTCGTGGCCATGCCGACCGCGATACCGCTGGCGCCGTTGACCAACAGGTTTGGCAGCGCGGCCGGCAGCACGACCGGCTCTCGCAGCGTGCCGTCGAAGTTGTCGGTCCAGTCAACGGTGTCCCGCGCAATGTCGCCGAGCATCTGGTCGGAGATCGAGGCGAGCCGCGCCTCGGTGTAACGCATGGCGGCCGCGCTATCGCCGTCAATGGAGCCGAAATTGCCCTGGCCGTCCACCAATGGATAGCGCAGCGAGAAGCTCTGGGCCATCCGCACCATCGCCTCGTAGACGGCGGCATCGCCGTGCGGGTGATACTTGCCCAGCACCTCGCCGACGATGCGGGCGGATTTCTTGTACGGCTTGCCGGGATCGAGGCCCAGGTCGTGCATGGCATACAAGATGCGCCGGTGCACCGGCTTCAGCCCATCGCGCACGTCGGGCAGCGCCCGCGCCACGATCACGCTCATGGCGTAATCCAGGTAGGACGCCTGCATCTCCACATCGATGTTGATCTGGCGGATGGTTCCCAGTTCCATAGTCAGTCTCGTAGCTGCTCCCTCCCGCTCTGGCCGGTCTCCGACCGAGCCAGTTCGGCAACTTGTTTCTTGACGCATCCTTAGTTTCGTAGCTGCTCCCAGATCGGCCGGTTGTCTGCGATCTGCAACGTGCGGCGCAGTTCGATGATCTCATCGCGCAGCGCGGCGGCTTTCTCGAATTCCAGATCGGCGGCCGCGGCCTTCATCTGTTTCTCCAGGTCTTTGACCAGCCGCAGCGCCTCATCTTTCGGCAGTGCGCTGGGACCGACGCGGTATTCGGGCCGGCCCTCGGCGATGGCGAGGCCGGCGGCCGGCCGGCTGGCCGCGATGCGCTGCGTCAGATCGCGCACCGATTTGACGATAGACGCCGGCACGATCCCATGCTCACGATTGTAGGCTTCCTGCTTGGCGCGGCGACGGTTGGTCTCGTCTATCGCGCGGCGCATCGAGTCGGTGATGTGATCGGCATAGAGCACGGCCGTGCCGTGGATGTGGCGCGCGGCCCGGCCGATCGTCTGGATCAACGACTGCTCGGAGCGCAGGAAACCCTCCTTGTCAGCATCCAGGATCGCCACCAGGCTGACTTCCGGCAGATCCAGGCCCTCGCGCAACAGATTGATGCCGACCACCACATCGTAGACGCCCAGGCGCAGATCGCGCAAGATTTCCACGCGCTCCAACGTTTCGACTTCGGAGTGCAGGTAGTGAACCCGGACGCCCACCTCTTGCAGATAGTCGGCCAGGTCTTCAGCCATGCGTTTTGTCAGGGTCGTCACCAGCACTCGCTCGCCAACCTCTACGCGTTTGCGGATTTCGCCCACCAGGTTATCCACCTGCCCCTTGGTCGGCCGGATGGCGACCTGGGGGTCCACCAGGCCCGTCGGACGGATGATCTGCTCCACCACCTGCGCGGAGCGTCCCAGCTCATAGGGTCCCGGGGTTGCGCTGGTATAGATGGCCTGCTTGACGGTCGCTTCCCACTCATCGAACCGCAACGGCCGGTTGTCGAGCGCACTGGGCAGCCGGAAGCCATAGTCCACCAGTACTTGCTTGCGCGCGCGGTCGCCGTTGTACATGCCGTGCACCTGCGGGATGGTCATATGCGACTCATCCACGATCAACAGCCAGTCGGCCGGGAAGTAGTCCAGCAAGGTCCACGGCCGCGAACCGGCCGGCCGGAGGGCCAGTGGCCGGCTGTAGTTCTCGATGCCCGAACAGAAGCCGATTTCGCGCAGCAATTCGATGTCGTAACGCGTGCGCTGCTCCAACCGCTGCGCTTCCAGCAGCTTGTCTTGCTCGCGAAACAGCTTGAGCTGGTCTTCCAGCTCCACCTCGATCAACTGGAGCGCCTCGGTCAGCTTGTCTTGGGGCGTGATGAAGTGCTTGGCCGGAAAAACCTCGATCTCATCCAGCCGCCGCGCTACCTCGCCGGTGAGGGGGTCAATCTCGGTGATGCGATCAATCTCATCGCCGAAGAACTCGACCCGGTAGGCGAGATCGGCATAGGCCGGCTGCACCTCCAATGTGTCGCCGCGCAGCCGGAACTTGCCGCGGCGCAGATCCATGTCGTTGCGCTCGTAGAAGATGTCTACCAATTCGCGCTGGGTCTGCTCGCGGCGCACCATCGCGCCGCGGCGGAGCTTGACTGTCACCTTGCCGTACTCGGCCGGGTCCCCCAGGCCATAGATGCAGGAGACCGAGGCGACGATCAGCACATCGCGGCGGCTCAACAGCGCCGACGTTGCGGCCAGCCGCAGACGGTCTATCTCGTCATTAATCTGCGCGTCCTTCTCGATGTAAGTGTCGGAGCGCGGGATGTAGGCCTCTGGCTGATAGTAGTCGTAGTAGCTGACGAAATACTCGACCGAGTTATGGGGAAAGAACTCCTTGAACTCGCTGTAGAGCTGCGCGGCAAGCGTCTTGTTGTGCGCCATGACCAGCGTGGGGCGGTTGAGCGCCTCCACCACGCTGGCCATTACATACGTCTTCCCGGTGCCGGTGGCGCCCAAGAGCGTCTGATGCTGAAACCCCTGCTTGAGCCCCTCCGTCAGCTTGCGGATCGCCTCGGGCTGGTCGCCGGTGGGTTGAAAATCTGAGACGAGTTGGAAGTCAGGCATAGCGCCTCCTCACGCGCATTATACGCCAGCCCAACTGATGTTGCAAGACACGCGACGTGTTGACTGAGCGACCATTTCTGGGTACAATAGCCACACTGGATAGACATGATGAGACGCGCACTCCGCCTTTTGTTCCTGTTGACCTGGCTGACGGCGGCTGGCCTGCCGGCGGCCCCGTCGCTCGCCGCGGGGCCGGCGTTCCAGGGCCAGCTCACGCCGACCCCGACGCCCCTGGCCAGGACGACGCCCAGGCCCATAGACGTGAAGCCGATCATGGATCGGATGTCCGTGGCCGACAAGGTCGGGCAGTTGTTCCTGGTCACGTTCCAGGGCCGGGATGTCTCGGCCAACTCCGACATCGCGGTGTTGGTGCGCGACTACCGCGTGGGCGGCGTGCTGCTATTGCCCACCAACGATAACTTCCGCAATACGCCCATCCTGGCAGTCCCCGTCACGGCCACCCAAACGATCACCCAGGCGACGCCGACTCGACCGGCGCCCCCCGCCCTCACAGCGGCGCCGCCCACAGCCAGCGCGACGGGTCAGCCCACGTCGCCGGCGCAGACCACGACGCCGACCCAGACGCTCTTTCTCGACACGCCTCAGCAGATCGCCGCCCTGGCCAATTCGCTCCAGACGTTGGCCGGCAGCCAGCCGCGACCTATCTCGTCAGGCGCGGCCATCACGCGCGCCATACAGCCCACTGTCACCGCGCCCGGTTTGCGCATTCCACTCCTGATCGGCCTGGATTGGATCGGCGACGATAGCTCCTTCTTTGCCGGCGGGGGCGGCTTCACCCCGTTGCCGAGCGAGATGGCGCTCGGCGCGACCTGGTCGCCGGCCCTGGCGGACAAGGTCGGGCAGGTGGTGGGCCAGGAATTGCAGGCGAGTGGAGTGAACCTGCTGTTGGGTCCCACGCTGGACGTGCTCGATGTGCCGCGACCGGGCAGCAAGGGGGACCTGGACACCCGCAGCTTTGGCGGCGACCCGTTTTGGGTTGGCCAGATGGGACAGGCGTTCATCCGTGGGGTGCAGACCGGCAGCAAAGCCGCGGTCGTGACCGCAGCCAAGCACTTCCCTGGTCAGGGCGGCAGCGACCGCCGGCCCGAAGATGAAGTCGCCACCATCCAGAAATCGCTCCAGCAGTTGCGCCAGATCGAGCTCGCACCGTTTGCGTCGGTCACGGCCGGCGGCGATCTCGCCGCGCCCGGCGTCACAGGGGCGCTGATGACCTCGCATATCCGCTATCGCGGCTTCCAGGGCAACATCCGGCAGCTTACCCCGCCGATCAGCCTGGCGCCCCAGTTGCAGGACCTGATGGCGCTCAAGGAATTCGCCGACTGGCGCGCGTTGGGCGGCGTGCTGATCAGCGATGCACTAGGCGTGCCAGCCCTGCGGCGCTACTATGATCCGCAGCTCCAGAAGTTTCCCCATCGCCAGGTGGCCCAAGATGCTTTTCTGGCAGGCAACGATCTGCTGTATCTCTCCCGTTTTGCGCTGACTGATAACTGGAGCGAGCAATTCGCAGCCATCAAAGAGACCGTTCTGTATTTTCAGAGCAAGTATCAGACAGACAATCAGTTTCGCAGCCAGGTGGACGCCTCGGTGGAGCGCATCCTGAAACTCAAGCTGCGCATCTACGGCGGCATCTGGCTGGAAGCGGACTTCCAGCGTGATCTGAGCCGACTCCACGAGACCGTCGGCCAGAACAGCCCGGTGACGCAGGCGGTCGCGCGCGCCGCGCTGACGCTGATCTATCCCGGTCGCGAGGAGCTGGCGGATCGGATGCCGGCGGCTCCTTTGACAGATGAGAACATCCTGATCTTCACTGAGGCGCGCGCGGTCCGGGAATGCGCCGCGTGCGCGGCCACCCCGGTGATCTCACCGACCGCCGTCCAGGAGATCATGTTGCGGCTCTACGGGCCGAGCGCCACTGGCGTCATCACGCCGGGACGCATTCGCAGTTTCACCCATAGCGATCTCAACCGCGTGTTGGCCGCGCCGCCGGATCAGGGCGGAGAGGTGGAACGGGCGATCGCCAATGCCAGGTGGATCGTTTTCATCCAGCTCGACTATAGTCCCGACGAGTACCCGGAATCGGCCGCGCTGCGCGCCTTTCTGGCCAAACGCTCCGACAGCCTGCGCGACAAGCGGCTGGTGGTGATGGCGCTCAACGCGCCGTACTACCTGGACACCACCGAGATCAGCAAGCTCACGGCCTACTTCGGCGTGTATGGCCGCACCGGGCCGTTTCTGGAGACGGCCGTGCGGGTGCTGTTCCGCGAATTCAGCCCGGTCGGCGCGCCGCCCGTCACCGTGACCGGCATCAACTACGAGCTGATCAAGATCCTGGAGCCGGCCGCCGGCCAGATCATCGCCCTCGGTCCAGGCGGTTCCGGTCCCGATCTGGCGACGCTCAAGGCCAGCATCCTGGTCGGCAGCCGCATCCCACTGGAGACGGGCGTGATCCTCGATCGCAAGGGCCACCCCGTGCCCGATGGCACGGTCGTGGAGTTCCATCTGCGCTATCCCGGCGAGGCGCTGGAGTTGGCGCCCAGAATCGAGACCACATCGGCCGGTCGCGCACGCACGAGCGTTCTTCTGGATCGGCCAGGCGAGCTGTGGATCACCGCGCAGAGCGGCGAGGCGAAGGATTCGGCGCGCATCGTGCTGAAGGTGGGGGGTGATGCGCCGGGCAGCATCGCGACCGTCTTGCCGTCGCCCACCCCATCGCCGACTATCACACCCTCGCCGGCGCCGACGATGACGCCCAGTCCAGAGCCGAGCCCCACGCCTACTCGTGCGCCGACGCCGACGCCGACGCCCGCGCCGCCCAAGTCGCGCGTGGCCCTGCCATCCTTCTTCTACGGACTGCTTGGGGTCGTCATGGCCAGCAGCGCGGCGTTCACTGTGCGCAGGCGCAACAGACCGCCGGACCTGGCGCGCTCACCGGGAGCCGGTCCGAGCCACAAGTCGTCGCTCCATCAGGATGTGGAAGCGGCGCTGTGGTCCGTCGTCATCGCATGGGGCGCGTATCTCCTCTACTCGGTGGGTTGGCTGCCAGGCTCGACCGAGCTCCAGGCCGGCGGCCAGACCTGGGCGGCTGGCGCGGTGACGCTGATCGGCGGCTTGACGACGCTGATCTGGACGCGACCGCGCGAAGGACAGCAGGACACGGGGCAGAAAGGATGAGTTATTCTACCATTGCTTGCGCCGGTTCCGTGAACCGGCGGCGGGTCACGGAACCGCCCAGAGCCAGGAGTGGGCGATTTTCAGGGCAACCCAGATAGGGCCGTCGGCGTAGCGATGAGATTCGCCTCTGGCGGCAGCAGGGGCGGCCAGAGGCTCACCAACAGCGCCAACACCGTGGCGATCAGCGCGGCGGTGGCCAGCCAGCGGTGAGCCCGCCACAGGTCCACCCAGGTCGTGCGACTGGCGACCTCCAGGAACGGCGGACTTGCAGACAGCGGCGAGAGGGGCGGCGAGAAGAGGAGATCGCGGAAGGCTTCTGCCGAAGGCGGCCGATCGTCCGGATGCTGAGCCATTGCCGTCAGAATGGCCCGTTCCACCGGCTGGGAGATGCGCGGATTGATGTCACGCGGGGGCACGAGGCTTCCCGGCTTGAGAAAACGTTGCTTGGCGTCGGCAGGCGACTCGCCGGTCAGCAGATGATAGAGCGTGGCCCCCAGCGAATAGAGATCGGTGCGCACATCGGTGTGACCGGTGTCGCTGCCGTATTGCTCCAGGGGCGTGTATGCCACTGTGCCGCGGCCCTGCACCACCGTCACCGTGCGGCTCTCATCGGGCTGCAACAACTTGACCAGGCCAAAGTCCACCAGCTTCAGGACCCCGCGCGGCGTCTGCTTGATATTGGATGGCTTGATATCGCGATGGAGAACCGGCGGCTCTTGCGTGTGCAGATAGGTTAGAGCATCGCACAATTGCGCCGCCCAGCCCAGCACCGTTGCTTCCTCCAGGAAGTCGCCCCGCCGGCGGGCAGCCTCGAGGAGCTGCCGCAGGTCATAGCCCGGCACGAAGTCCATCACCAGATATTCGCGGCCGGATTCTGCAAAGAAGTCGGAAACCTTGGGCAGGTTGGGATGATCGAGGCGAGCCAGCGTGCTGGCTTCGCGGTAGAACTGGTCGTGAGCTTGCGTCTCCATCCCCGGCTCGCTGATCAGTTCCGGCAGCACCTCTTTGAGCGCGCAGATGCGACCGCGCAGACGCAGGTCCTCGGCCTTGTACACTGCGCCCATGCCGCCTTGGCCGATCAGATCAATGATTTCGTATCGGTCGCGCAAGACAGCGCCGACCGGCAGGATGGAAGACATGTTGGTTGTGAGTGTTGCGTATTGCGTATTCCGTGAGATGGAGCCGACGAGACCGCTGACACCGATTATGACGCAACTCAGGAACGCTGTCAAAGAACCACCTGACGTTTGACGCTTGACGTTTCACGCTCGATGCTTCACACCCGGAGCACACCAACTCATGGCCCACACATCCAACGTGCGAGAATCGGCTATGCTCGTCTTGCATCGCGGCGCGGAGCCCAGCCAGACGCTAACGCTGGAACGGCAGACAGTCATCATCGGCCGCAGCTCCAATTGCGATATCGTGCTCGACGATCGCCAGGTTTCGCGCATGCACGCGCGCATCGCCTGGCGCGGGGATCATTATGAGATCGAGGATCTGGCCAGCAAGAATGGCACCCACCTCAACGGTCGCGAGGTGATTGGACCGCAGCCGCTGCGCGACGGCGACGAAATCCAGATCGCCTTGCGCTATAAGCTCGCGTTCGTGGATGCGGGCGCCACCGCGCCGCTGATGTTCGAGAGCGTCTCCGAGAGAGGCTTGCGGATGGACACGGCCGGACACCAGGTTTGGGTCAGCGGCCGGCTGCTGGAGCCACCGCTCTCGGCCCAGCAGTATCGGCTGCTGGAGCTGGTCTTCGCCGCGACGGGGGTCGTCGGCCGCGATGAGCTGGTGCGCGCAGTCTGGCCGGAAGCGGCCGAAGGAAGCGTCTCCGAGCAGTCCATTGATGCGCTGGTCCGCCGGCTGCGCGAACGCCTGGCCGAGCTCGATCCTGAGCACCAGTATCTGGTCACGATGCGCGGGCACGGATTCCGGTTCGAGAACCGGCCGTGATAAGGCTGAGGCTGTACCCTTGCGTTTTCCCATCGCCCTCTATCTCCACGTTCCCTTCTGCGCGACGCGTTGTCACTATTGCGATTTCAACACCTACGCGGGGCTAGAGACGCTCTTCGAGCCATATGTGACCGCCCTCTGCCAGGAGATTCGGTCCGCTGGCGCGGCGCGCGGCCGGCCTGCTGCGTCCACCATCTTCATTGGCGGGGGCACGCCCACGGTGCTGCCAGCCGATCTGCTGGTCCAGGCGCTCGCGGCCTGTCGAGAGGCGTTCGACGTCGCGGCCGACGCCGAGATCACATGCGAAGCCAATCCCGGCCCGCCGGCGGCGTCCAAGACCGGCGCGGTGGATCAGCCGCGCTTCGCCCTGCTGCGCCGGATGGGAGTCAACCGGCTGAGCCTGGGCGTGCAGAGCTTCGATGACGACGAGCTGCGCTGGCTGGGCCGCATCCATACCTCGTCCGAAGCCACAAGAGCGTTCACAGCGGCGCGCGCAGCCGGCTTCGCCAACCTGAACCTCGACTTGATCTTCGGCCTGCCTGGCCAGCCGCCGGCGACGTGGCGTCGCACGCTGGCTCACGCGGTCAGTCTGCAGGGCGAGCACCTGTCGTTGTACGGCCTCACACTCGAAGAGGGCGCTCCCCTGACAGACCGCGTGCGCCGCGGCCTGACACCCGCTCCGGATGACGATCTGGCGGCCGATCTCTACCTGTTCGCGGCCGACTTCCTGGCGACTCATGGTTATGTCCAGTATGAGATATCCAACTGGGCGCGGCCCGTGCAGACCACCTCTGCCACACCCAACTCCCCCGCCAGCGATCGTCGTTGCCGGCACAATCTCACCTATTGGCGCCGCGAGCCATACCTGGGTTTCGGCGCGGGCGCGCACAGCTTCGAGACCGCACCTGAGGCGGCCGGGGCCGATCGGCGGTGGTGGAATGTGCGCGCAGTGCCAGATTACATCCAGCGCATGAACACAACCGGATCGGCTGAAGCGGGCCAGGAGACGATCGGGGGGCGGCTGGCGATGGGCGAGTTGATGATGCTGGGCCTGCGCTTGACCATGGAAGGCGTGTCAGACGCCCGGTTCCGTGAACAGTGCGGCGCGGAGGTGGCCGAGGTGTTCGAGCGAGAAATTCGCCGCCTCGCCGGCCGGGGGCTGCTGGAACGCCTGCCAGATCGCGTGCGCCTGACGCCAAACGGTCGGCTGCTGGGGAATCGCGTGTTCGCTCAGTTCTTGCCGTGAAGACCATGGATACTACCCACTTCCACTTCGCAGGTCAGCTCACCGCGCGCGACTGCAAACGGCATATCCCACATGCGTTTGTCGCGCCGGCCGACAGCCGCGAGCTGCAAATCCATTTCCGCTTCACGCCGGCCCGCGGGCACGGCGTGGCCAATCTGCTGACCCTGACCCTTTTCGACCCGCACGGATTCCGGGGCGCTGGACATCGCGGCGGCGCCTGCCACCAGGTGCGGCTCACGGCAGAGGAAGCGACGCCCGGTTATCTGCGGGGTCAGTTGCCAGCCGGCGCATGGAACGTCCAGATTGACACGCACATGATCATGCCAGCCGAAGCGGTTTGCTATTGGCTGGACGTCTCCATCGTGCGCGGCGGCGTCTCGTCCAGCGAGACGCCGATCGTGTTCGAGCCGCCGGCGCACAAGACGCCGCGTCGCGGCCCCGGTTGGTATCGGGGCGACCTGCACACGCACACGAACCACTCTGATGGCGGCAAACGCACTGTCGCCGAACTGATCCAAAGCGCGCGTCAGGCCGGGTTGGACTTCGTCTTCCTCACCGATCACAACACCAACGCGGGCCAGGTCGAAATGCCGGCAGGCAGCCTGCGGCCAGATGACCTGTCCTCCAATGATCTGCTGATGGCCAGCGGCATCGAGCTGACCACCTTCTGGGGCCATGCGCTCTGTCTGGGCGCGCGGGAGTGGATTGACTGGCGGGTGCGACCTGGCACGGGCGACATCGCAGCCATCGCTGCCGCGGCCCGCGGCCGCGACCAGGTCTTCATCATCGCCCATCCCCAGTCAAAAGGCGATCCTGGCTGCACGGGCTGCGCATGGCGCTTCGGCGAGATGATGCCTGGCGACGCCCGGTTGGTGGAGATTTGGAATGGGCCGTGGGCGGGCAATTCTAACAACGAGGGCTCGCTGGCGCTCTGGTACGATTGGCTCAACCAGGGGCTGCGGCTAGTCGCGACGGCCGGGAGCGACACGCATGGCAGCCGAGACTACGGCCGCTGGCCGGGATTCAGCGTGATCTACGCCGAGGAGCTCTCAGAAGCGGCGCTGCTCAAGGCGCTCGCTGCGGGACGGCTCTACCTCAGCGCGGGGCCGCAGCTCGCCTTCCAGGGGCAGATGGCCGATGGCGCGTGCGCCATCAGCGGCGACACGGTCTCGACGCCTGCCGATTTCACCGTGACCTGGGCCAACTGCCCGGAAGACGCGCAGCTCCGCCTGATCGCCAATGGCAGACTGCTGCGAGTTTCGCCTACCGGCGACCAGGGCGTCTATGCGTGGCGCATGACGCCAGCCGATGCCGACTGGGTGTTGGCGGAGGTGCGCAACCGCGACGGCGAGATGCTCGCCATCACGAATCCGATCTTCCTGTCGTGAAAATCAGCCACCGCTCTGGATTCGAGGCTGTGCACAGCCTCGAATCCAGCCCACCTGTTTTTTATGCGCCGTCCCACAGGGAGGCTTCGCACCCTGGCCTGCGTGGCGCAGCCAGGGCAGGCTGGCGCCGGCCGCGGCATGAGCAACTATCATGAGAACTGCGCGCAGCCTATCCCCGCCCGATGAGGTCTAGGGTCGTGTCAACCAGCAGTTGGCCGGCTTCCGGCGCAAAGATGGCGTTCGATGCCTCGTAGCCGCCCGCGGCCGCGGCCGCTTCGGTGGTGATGTACCCTTGCAGCTCGCCGTTCGCCAGCGAAATGACATAGGCATCTCGCGCCCGCGCCTTCACGGCCAGCGCGTGCTCCACGAACACTTCGCCTGGCCAGCCGACGAGCGCCCAAGGGCCGATCTGCAACATCTGAACCTCGGCCGGAAGACAGGAGCGATAGACGGCCTCCAGTCTCCCCGCGACGGCCAGCCGGGCCAGCCGCACCGTCTCCTCCGCGCCGAACCAATCCACCTCTGCCAGCCGCACCTCCTGGCGGGGCGCGCCGCTGGCGCGCAATTGCGCCAGCTTCTGCGCCGCGCATTCCAGCCTGTGTTCGGCCTCCTCGACCGCTGCCAAGGTCCGTCGGGGCAGATCGAGGAAGGCACGTCGTGTGCCCATCTCCAATGAGGCGACGAAGCGGATCTGCTCTGCAGCGGCGGCCACCGCACGGCCAAGCGCCTCGCCCAGCCGCCGGGCCTCGGCCAGCGTGTTTCCGCGGATGACGTGCCGCGGGCTCTGGTTGCCGGCCGGGCCGGTGTGATGCAGGACCGGGCAGCCGTCGCCCAGGAAGTTCTCTTGCAGATAGCGCCGCGTCATGCCCGGAAAGTCGGCGCTCACTACCATAGAGTCTTCCCGCAGCACTGTCGGGTGCATCGAGCAGACGACCATGCAGGCGATGGGTTCTCGGTTGGCGGCCGACCTGACCATCAACACCGGCGTCTGCGGATCGGCCGGGCCGGCCGGGTCGCGCCGATTCGTGCCTACGGCCGAGCCGTCGGCCGCCGCCAGGCCGGCCTCGGCAGGCTCCGCCCGGCGGACCGCCTTGACCCCGGCAGCCACGATGCCATCCTCGAAGCGCTGCAGATAGGCGGCATCCACCTGCGGAACGGTCGGGTCCCCCGCCAGACTGATGGCATCCACCGTGGAGGGCCCTGAGTGGGTGTGGGTAGCCGAGACCAGAATGTTGGCCGCCGAAACCCCACTCGCCCGTTCGATCCGCCCACGCACGCGTTCTGCCGTCGCCTTGCCGACGAAGATGATGTCGTTGGCGATGAACAGGACAGGCGTCCGCCCATCGGAAAGATAGAGCGCCGAACTCAGCAGCCGATCGTGGACGGCCGTGCTGTAGCGATCTACATGCGGATAGCCGAACAGGTATTGAGGGTCATGGGGCGTGATGTCCTCGACAGCCGCCCCTGCAACCAAAGCTTTCACGCCATTCCCGTCCTGACGAGACAGAGACCAATCTACCAGCTACCAACCATCCCTAATACCCCTTGTCCCAGTCTATCTCGATATCCCGCGCGGCCGACTCGGAGATGTAGCAGTCGGTCGCGAGCAACTGATGGATGGAAGTGGGCAGCAGCGGCGTGACCGGGCCGTGCACCACCAGCCGGGTCATCAGCCGCTGCCAGCTCGTCTGCGTGCCGTGCACGGTAATGCTGTGGATGTCCATGCGGTATCTCGCCGCGATTACCTCGGCCGGGCCGATGGTGAACGCCTTCGGCGGTACCAGTGCGATGTCGCCGCTCATGCCGAAGCTGCCGTGAAGCGCGTTCTGGGCCAGGGTGAAAGGGCTCAGGGTCACGATGCGCGGCCCCATCTGCATCCACTCCTTCAAGCTGGCGGCCTGAAACTCCGGCGCATCCGGCTCGATGAACGCCAGATGCCCAGTCCACCCCGGGCCGGTGTAGCATGCATCTGCCCCGCCCACGCCGGCGATCAGCTTGTCGTAGTCTCGCACGTTGGCGTTGGTCGGCCCGACGAACTGCGCTTCCGGCGGCCGCAAGTCCGGGTCTATTTGCGCATAGAAGTAGTGCTTCATGGCGTGGACGAAGCCCTGGGGCCACGTTTCGGGCGCGACCACGCCGTCCTCGTTGGCGTACTCATCCATGGCAAACGCATACAGATGGCAACAGTTCACCCGGAACCGATTGATCAGCCGCGCGATGTGGCGATACACCGGACACGGGTTCGGCAGGATCAGGACCACCTTCCGCCCTTCATCGGCTGCGGCCTTGATCCGATAGAACATATCTGTGACCCAGATGAACTCGATGTCGTCGTCCTTGACCACCCGGATCTTGAGATCGGGATTCGGGTGCTTCTCGATCTGCTCCCGCCTGATCTTGCGACAGCGCTCCAGAGCCGCCATATCACGGAAGGGCACGTGATGGGACGGACTGTAGGTGAAGAGAGACATTGCTTGCTCCTGGTGGGCTATGATTCGGGGTCGTGATTCACCAGTTGACCGCCGTAGATTGCTGCGTATTCGCTCGGAATCGTTGCCAGAAGCGTGGCATGCAACCGACGGAACGCCTCCGCTTCTTGCCGCATTGCGCGCTGGGCTTCAGAAAGGAGGGCCTTCATGCTGACGCTATGCCTGGTAGAGCACCTGGCCGGCAGCGATCGTGGTCGTCACGGCCAGATCACGAGTCACAACGATAACGTCGGCGTCCATGCCGGCCGCCAGGTAGCCCTTGCGGGGCAGCCCCAACACGCGCGCCGGCGTGCGCGAACAGAGGATGGAAGCCTCGACCAGCAACCGGCCGAAGCGCTGCACCGCGTTGTGCAGACACCGGATGGGCGTCAGCGCGCTGCCCGAGAGCGCGTCATCGGGCTTGCGCCGCACGCCGCGGTCGGCGGTCACCTCGACCTGGACGCCGGGATAGAGGCCATCGTAGACGCCAGGCGGGGCGCCGGCGCCCCTCACCCCATCGGTGACGAAGGCGATACGCTCGAGGCCCTTGCAGCGCAGGGTCTTCTCCACCAGCAGTGGATGAACGTGCACGCCGTCCGGGATGATCTCGACCGTCAGCCGATCCTCCACCTGGATGTAATCGGTCAGTCCGGCCGGATAGACGCCTGGATCGGTCTGGGGCGGCGGGTCGAAGGTGTCGTAGAAATGCGTGACGAGCGAGAGACCGGCGTCCACAGCCTGCCGGGCTTGCGCGATGGTCGCCGCGCTGTGGGCCAGGCTGGTCACGATGCCGCGCTCCTGGCACCAGCGGATGAACGGCAGCACGCCGTCCAGCTCGGGCGACACGTCCCAAATGGGGATCATCCCCTCGGCGGCCCGGTAGAGCGCCGCGGTCGCTTCGGCGGTGATCTTCGTCAACGCGTTGGCCGCGCCCGCGCCGGTCTTGGCCAGATAGGTGATCTCGGGCCGGAAGCCGATCACGTTGGGGGCGAGCCGCAGACGATCGGTCTCCCGCAGGCCCCGCCGCATCGCCTCGACATTCTCTTCCCGCGCGCCGAGCAGCGTGGGCACGCAGCAGGTCGCGCCTGCGGCCGCCATCAGCCGGCTGTACTCGATCAGGCTGTCGTATTGCGCCATGACATGACGGAGGCCGTGGTTGTGGAGATCAATCAGACCCGGCAGGATGTAACAGCCATCGGCCTCGATGACCCGCTCCCCCGGTTCCGGCGCCAGAGCCGGCGCGATGGCCGCGATCCGCCCGCCGACGATGCGCACGTCGCGGCCCTCTTCGAGGCGGTCGTCGTGCAGGACGATGCCGTTCCTAGTCAGCACCTTATCGTTCTCTCCCGATCCATTCTGGCCTGCGCTGCGCCAGCCGCGCCTTCAATCCGCATCCGGCTCCGGCGTCGTGCTCTCGCTATGCACATAGCGATGATGCTCCGCCTGCCGCCAGTGGGGCAGGTTGCGCACGTCGTGCGGGCCGCGGTCGGCCGGCGGACCCGGCAAGCGGCTGGCCGGCCGGCGCATCTCCCAATAGCACTGCCCGGCGTGGTTGTGCTCGTGATCAATCACGAAGCCGGCGTCGTCCATCATCGGCTTGACCCAGCCCATGCAATGCTCGCAGTAGTCGTGATAGGCGGCCAGACCGCGCTGGATCAAATCACCTTTGGAGGGACAGACGAACATATCAATGCGGAAGTAGTCTTCCCCGCGGTCCAAGGTGTAGCCGGCCTCCTCCATCGCCAGCGTATGGCCCCAGTACTCCTCCATGCCGTCGAAGCCTTTGGCCTCGATGAGGCCGCGAGCATGGCGTTGCGAGTCACGCGAGATGGCGCGCAACCAGTAATCCTGCACGGCCGCCTCGCCGTGGTTGCGCCGCAGATACTCGAAGGTCCAATCGTAGTAGCCGATGAAATCCTGCACGCCGATCATGCGTCGCCTCCATCTATGCTGAAGACCTGGCGACAGGCGCCGCCTCCGCCCACCAGCTCGAAGCGCATGCCCGCCTGGCGCGCGATGGCCGTGGAGATGTAGTGACAATGCTCGCAGTAATAGGGCGCGATCTCCCGTCCGCCATCTCGCAGCCAGCGGATGGCCGGGCAATCGCGCACATCAACCTCCACGCCTTGCTCCGTCAGGCGAACGCTCACGTCACCGGATGGCTCGTGGGCAAAGTAGTCGGCCCAATAGCGGCGCACCTCCGCCAGCCCTCCACTGCGGAAGCGCGCTGCGACATCGGCGTGGTATTCACGAGCCATCGCAGTCCAATAGTCAATCAGCGCCTCTTTGCCATAGGCATCGTGGATGAAGCGAAAGGTAGCGTTGATCGCAAAGTAGAAATCGCCTGCGGACATGAAGACCCCCGCGAATACTTCGGAGTATGAGTTGATGGCAAGAGGATAGCACAAATGCAGAAGTGCGTCAATAGACGAGTAGGTGATGACTACCCATAGGTCCGGCTGGTCACTGCGAGGAGCGTCTTTTGCGAGTGCGAAGCCTCCCTTTGGGACGAAGCAGTCTCCTTCGAGGGCGAGATTGCTTCGCACAAGACGCTCGCAATGACGCCCCGGAAGGTGTGGGTAATCACCAGACGAATAGGGTTTGACACGGCGGCAGAACGCAGTATACTCACTCCGACGCAGCCGTTCGCATCTCTGGATGATCGCTCTGGCCTAGAGCCTATCCGAATTGCTGCTGAGGCCGGTCTCCGACTGAGCCGGGCACGGTCAGAGACCGGCCCGAGCGGGGTTATCCGGATAGGTTCATAATTGTGATCTGTTGATACCGTGAACTACCAGACTATCACTCCCAACAGACAGCCCCTGGCGGCAGGGCGACCGGTCACAGATCGGCCGCTGCTCATCGGCGTTGACCTGGGCACGACCGGTTGCAGGGCCGCTGTCTATACCGACGATGGGACCGCGCTCGGCGAGAGTTACCTGGAATACGGCCTGATCACCCTGTCAGACGTGATGGTCGAGCAGGATCCCCTGGCCTGGTGGCAGTTGACGAAGCGCGCCATCGGCCTGGCGCTCGATGCCGCGGCCGCACGCCGAGAGATGGTGCGCGGGATCGCGGTGAGCTCCCAGGGCATCTCGTTCGTGCTGCTCGACGCCCAGGGGCGTCCCCTGGGCAACGCCATCAACTGGCTGGATGGCCGCGCGGTGGAAGAATGCCGGGAAATCCTCAACCGCTTCCCGGCCGACGACCTGTTCCGAGCCGTCGGCAAACGGGCCGCGCCGTTCTACGTGCTCCCCAAGCTGCTCTGGCTCCGCAGACACCAGCCCGAGGTTTGGCGCCAGGCGCGCATGATGTTGATGGGCCACGATTACCTGGTCTACCAGCTCTGCGGCGAGTCCGTCACCGATCATTCGATGGCCGGAGGTACTCTGCTCTATGATCTGCAAAGGCTGGACTGGAGCCAGGAATTGCTCGCTGCGTTCGCCATCCCACGCAGCCTGCTGCCGACCGTGCACTGGTCCGGCGCGGCGGTCGGCGCGCTGCGACGAGCCGTCGCCGATGAGTTGGGACTGCCCGCCGATGTCGTGGTGGCGGTCGGCGGGCAGGACCAGAAGTGCGCGGCGCTCGGCGCGGGGCTCTCGGACCGCACAGCCACGGTTTCGCTGGGCACCGCGTCTGCCATCGTCCAGGTGATGGACCGGCCAGCCACGGACCCGGCCATGCGCATCCCCACCTTCACCTTCGTCCGGCCGGCGCGCTGGGTGTTAGAAGGCGTGGTCGCTACTGCGGCTGGCAGCCTGCGCTGGTATCGCGACACGCTGGCGGCCGGCGTCTCCTACAGCGCCCTGGACGAGGAAGCCGCGGCGATTCCACCTGGCAGCGACGGCGTGCTCTTCTGTCCGCACCTGGCCGGCGCGGGCAGCCCACATTGGCTCAGCAGCGCGCACGGGGCGTTTCGCGGGCTGAGCCTGGCCACAACCCGTGGCCACCTGACGCGAGCGATCCTGGAAGGGGTCGCCTACCAAATCCGCGAGAACCTGGAGATCACCGAGGAGATCGGGGGACCGGTGGAGCAGGTGATCCTCTTCGGCGGCGGCGCGAAGAGCGCGCTGTGGCGGCAGATCATCGGCGACGTGTTGGGTCGGCCCGTGGCCTGGACCGCGACAGCCGAGACCGCCGCCCTGGCCGCGGCCATGCTGGCAGGGGTGGGCAGCGGCGTCTTTGCGTCGCTCGATGAGGCGTGCGGCCGGATGAGGCCGGCGATCCACCGGCAACCACCCACCATTCAGGCGGCCGCCTACGCCGCAACGTTCGCAACCTATTGTCAGATCGAATCACAGATGCTGTCATGAACAACCGTCATGAAACCGGCCGGACGAAGGAGGGCTGTTTCGGAAAGAGCGCGTTGAGCAGCCCTGTGGCCTCGTCGCCGTCCACCCAACAATCGGCGAACGCGTACCGGAGCTCGTCCAGAGTCCGGTAGCCGAAGAGCAACTGCAGGAATGTCAGGCCGGGGAAGCCGGCGACGCCAGGCTCTTCGTGACTGGGCCGCCACGGCTCGACGGCCGCCAGCCGGCCGGCTTCGAATTGCAGCCGCACGCCGCTCCGGTAGAAGCTCAGCTTGAGCTCACCCGCGTGGCCCGCCGCGGCCGAGCGCGCCAGCCGCTCGTCCAGAACCGCCGCGATGTGGCGCAGAAAGTCGGGCAGGTTCGGCACGCGCAGGTACCAGGCGTAGGACCGCCTGACCTGGGGCAGTTGGTTCTGCACTGCCTCGTACATGGAATGGACCGGGCCGAATGCGGCGCAGATCGCGTCGAACGCCGCGGCATTGTGTTGCGCATAGCTCTCGCCCGCGGATTTCAGATAGCGCAGGATGCCCGGCGCCGCGGCCAGCCACGAGACGCCCGCTTGAAGCTCGCAGACGCGCAGCAGCAGACGCTTCCTCTGCAGCCTGGCTTCGTGGCCCAGATAGCCCACCGGCTCGCCGCTGGCCATCTGCACGATGCGCCATTCCAGCCGGGTGAGGTTCCGCTCGCTCTTGCCGAAGATCTCGTAGCGCCAGAGCGCCTCATCGCGCACGCACGCCACCAACAGCCGCCGGCTGGCCTCTTGCTCGGTCCGCATGATGAAGGGCAGATCAGCCTCATCCACTGGCCGGCAGGTGAACGCTTCCTGCACGCCCGCCTTGAGCGGCGTCACGTTCTGGACCGGGCCCTGCCGTCCCCCGTCCAGATCCATCGCCATCTCGTAGCCGAACTGGCGGTAGAAGAACGGGATGCCGGTGATGGCTTGCAGCTTGTGGCCGGCCGCCGCGCTCCACGCGTGCAGCACCTCGAACTGGGCGCGCACCAGCCCCCGATGACGATACTCTGGCAGCGTCCCCACCAACTCGGGCCGGCCGACGCCGAACGGGATGCCGCCATAGGTCCAGGTTTGGGGAATCAGGTTTGAGACCGAGACGATCTGGCCCGCGGCCGTGTCTTCCACGATGGTGAAATCCTCCAACCGAAAGGTCGGATGGTTCTCTCGAAACAGATCGTAAGCCCAGGCGGCCTCGGTCTCTTCTGGCTCAGGCGAATCGGGATCGCGTTGGACGATCGCATTGAAGTGGGCCACGGCATCGGCGTCGGCCCGCGTCGCGCGACGCAGGATCAGCCCGCCGCCGAGGTCGCGGGGCGTGGAGGTTGAGGTTGAAGGCATGTCTCTCGCTCGCGATGGGTATGACGGATTTCTATGCACTGCCCTACTCACGCGGGCAGCTTCTTCCCGGGGTTCATGATGCCGTGCGGGTCGAACAGCGCCTTGACGCCGGCCATCCACGCCAGCGCGTTCGGGTCGAGCGCATCAGCCACATGGTCGAGCTTGAAGATGCCGATGCCGTGCTCGCCGGTGAGGGTGCCGCCCAGCTCCACCGCGGCCATCAGCAGTTCGCCCGCGGCCTTTTCCACCCGCTGCATCACTTCGGGATCGCGGCGGTCGCAGAGCAGCGTGGGATGCAGATTCCCGTCGCCGATGTGCCCGTAGACCACCACGCGCAGGTCGTTGGCGCGGCCGATCTCGTGCAGGCGGGCCACCATCTCGGCCACCTTGCTGCGCGGCACGGTGACATCCTCCCCCAGCTTGTTGCGCGCCAGGCGTGCGATCGCGGGGCTGACGCTGCGCCGCGCCTCCCAGAGCGCTTCCGACTCCGCAACCGAGCTCGCCTGGCGCACCTCAGCCGCGCCGGACCGCCACAGAACCTCGCCGACGATCGCGATCTCACGCTTGACCAGCTCGGCGTCGCCATCCACAGCCACCAACAGCAGCGCCTCCATTTCGGTCGGCAGGCCCAGCCGCTTGAACTCCTCAACAGCCCGCATGGTGCCCTGGTCCATCAGCTCGGTAACGAGAGGGATCACGTCGGCCTGGAGGATGGCGCCGACCGCCTGGCACGCATCCGCCAGCCGCGGAAAGGCAGCCAGGGCCGTGAGTTGGGCCGCGGGCTTCGGGATCAGCCGGACGATGATCTGGCTGACCACGCCCAACGTTCCCTCGGAGCCGATGAAGAGCCGCTTGAGGTCGTAGCCGGCCACGTCCTTGATCGTGCGGCCGCCCAGCCGCAAGACGTGGCCGCCAGCCAGCACAACCTCGAGCCCCAGCACATAGTCGCCGGTGACGCCGTACTTCAGACAGCGAGGACCGCCGGCATTGGTCGCCACATTGCCGCCCATCGTGGACTGATAGACGCTTGCCGGGTCGGGCGGATAGAAAAGGCCGATCCGTTCCACGGCTCGCTGCAGGTCATTGGTCACGACGCCAGGCTGGACGACCGCCAGGGTATCCGCGGCCGAGATCTCCAGGATGCGGTTCATACGCGCCAGGTTCAGGCAGATCGAGCCGGCCGCGGGCAGCGAGCCGCCGGCCAATCCTGTGCCCGCGCCGCGCGGCACGATTGGGATGCGCCGCGCCTCGGCAATGCGCAAGACCGCCGCGATCTGTTCGGTGGTCTGGGGATGGACGACCAGGTCCGGCCGGCTATCCATCCACGAGCCATCGTAGGCATAGGCGGCCAGATCCTCGGCCGCGATGCTTACCCGGTCCGCGCCCAGGGCCGCGGTCAGCTCGGCGATTGCGGCAGCATCCATGCGTGCTCTCCTCTGCGCTCTACAGGCTTTCGTCCAGGACCTGGACGACGTGCTTGACCGCGACCTGCTGGCCCTGGCGACGGCCCCAGGGCTGGCCGCTGCGCCGGCAACCCCATTCCAGTTGCAGCAAGCAGCCGGGATTGGCGCTGACCAGCAGCGTCGCGCCCGTGGCAGCCACATCATCCATCTTGCGGTCGAGCAAGGTCAGTGCCATCGGTGTGTGGGTCAGGTTGTAGATGCCGGCGCTGCCGCAACAGCGGACAGGATGGCTATCGGGCAGGGGGCGCAGCTCGAGGCCCGCGATGCGACTGAGCAGGCGGCGCGGCTGGCTGCGGACGTTCTGGAGGTTCGCCAGGTGACAGGGATCGTGATAAGTCGCGACGACTGCCCCATGGCGAAGCGGCAAATCGTCCGGCCAGATCGCATCCAGCCATGCGGTCACATCGCACACCTTTGCGCTGAACCGCCTGGCCCGCTCGGCCCAGGCGAGGTCATCGTGCAGCCACTCGGCGTATTCAGCCAGCGCCGCGCTGCACCCCGCGCAATCGCTGACGATCGCCTCGACCTGGTCGAGGAGCGGCTCGAAAACGGCGATGTTGCGCCGCGCCATCTCGCGCGACAGGGTCAGCATGGCCTGGTCGTCCTGGGGCGCGGCGCAGCAGGCCTGGCCCGCCGGGGTGATGACCTGGCAGCCGGCGGCCGCCAGCACGCGCACGGTTGCGCGGCTTACGTCGGGCAGCGCGACATTCATCATGCAGCCCAGGAAGAACGCGACACGATGGCGCTGTTCGCGCGCCGCGGGCGTGACCAGCGGCAGCTCAGGCCGGAGCGGCCGGCCGATCCGCGGCGCGAACTCGACCAGTTGGCGCAGCCGCGGCCCGACGCCGGGCAGCCGCCCCAAGAGCGCAGCCCCAAGCCGATCGAGCCTGAGCGCCTGGAGGATGCGCAGCGGTCGCGAGAGGATCTCCGCCCGCGCCGCGCCGGTCAGCATGTGGCGCAGCAGGAATCGGATCAGGAACGGACGCGGCCGCTTCTCCTCGACGGCCACGCGGCCCCGCACGATCAGCTCGCCGATGCGCACCCCTGGCGGGCAGACGGTGTTGCACGCGCGGCAGTCCAGGCAGTGATAGAGATGATCTTCGAGGCCGGCCGTGATCGCCAATCGGCCGTCCTCGACCGCGCGCAGCAGGTTGAGCCGGCCGCGCGGGGAGAAGGTCTCGAGTTGTGTCTCTTGATAGGTGGGGCAGACCGGCAGACAGCGACCGCAGCGGATGCAGCCCATCAGCTCGTCGTAGCTGGGCAAGGTCGGGCCGATGACGCGTGGCCCCGGCGCGGGATCATAGATGGTCATGGCGCGGCATTATCTTCGACTGCGGGGTTTGTGTCAACTTGGGGGAGACTGGGAGACAGACCCTAAGGGTTTTTAGAAACCCTTAGGGTCTGCGAACACTTGACAGGAAGACGAAGCGGCGATACTATCGCCACGTAACCATATCTTTACAGGTGGGTAAACGCCATGACCGTCAATTTCGTGCAGGCTGATCACAGGGAGACCGCAGCGATCGCCCATACCACAACCGAACTCCGAGAGAGCAGTAACATGATCATCACCCGCGAACTTCAATTGCGCACCCAGGGTCACACCACCATCGAAGACATCACCGATCGCGTCCAGGCAGTCGTCGCGGAATCGGGCCTGGCTGCGGGCATCGTGACCATCTTCTGTCCCGGCTCCACGGCCGGGCTGACCACGCTGGAGTACGAGGACGGCGTCGTGGCTGACCTCCGGCGGGTCTTCGATGAGATCACGCCGCCCGAGCGCGCCTACCAGCACCATCTGCGTTGGGGCGACGACAACGGCAGCGCGCACGTCCGCGCGGCGCTCATCGGCCCTTCGCTGGTCGTGCCCTTCGCAGCCGGCCGGCTGGCGCTGGGTACGTGGCAGCAGATCGTCTTCCTCGACTTCGACACCAGCCCGCGTACGCGGCGGCTGGTGGTGCAGGTGATGGGCGAATAGGGAAACGTTCTGATGGATCGGCCCAGGCATGTCGGTGTATTGCTGACCGGCCTCTTGCTCCTGACCATTGGATGCAGCGCGCCTCTCGGCAGACCTGCGGACGATGCGCCGGCCGCCGGCTTCGTCGTGGGCGACTACGCGTTCGTACCGCGCGACCAGCAGGCGCTGGTGATGGATGTGCGCGATCCCCACTGGCCGCAGGTCGTGGCCGCCTGGGACGCGCCAGGTCGGGTAACTCGCATCGTCATCGCCGGCTCGATCGCCTATGTCGTGCATCGGCCCTCGGCCGATTCCTGGCACACGGCCAGCGGCCCGCCAGATGGCGGGTTGCAGATCGTGGAGGTCAGCGACCCGCGGCGGCCGCGGCGGCTGGGCAGCTACCGCTCGGCTGACGTGGCCGAGGATGTCGCGATCGGGGGCGACGTGGCTTATGTGGCGGACTGGGCCGGCGTCAGCGCGGTGGACGTGCGCCGGCCGGCCGCAGCCCACGAGATCGCCCGATTGCCCGCGGGGATGGGCGGCTTGCAGATCGGGGCCGGCCGGCTGGTCGGGGTTTGGGGGGGCTGCTCGGTGCGGGGGCCGTGCAGCGGCGGCTTCTGGCTGGCGGATGTATCGGACCCCCGGAAGCCGGTCGAGCAGGGGCGGACCAAGAGCGAGGGCCTGCCCGGCTACGACGTGACGGTGGTGGGGCGTCATGCCTATGTCGCAGGCTTTGGCGTCTGGGTCGTTGATTTGGCAGACCCGGCGCGTCCTGCCGTGGTCTCCGCGCTCCGGCTGAACGGCGGGGTCTACCATGCGGAAGTCGAGGCGACCGCTTCCCATCTGTTCGTCGCCGCGGATGGGCTGCACGTGTTCGACCTGGCGCGCGCGCCCGAGCTCGTGGAGGTAGCACACCTGCCGATCGAGAACGTGTCGCCTATCCAGATGGCCTTGCGAGGCGGCTACCTCTACCTGGCCGCGAACGGGGGCCTGTACGTCGTGGATGTGCGTGACCCTCAGCACCCCGCCCTGGTCGGGTCGGCGGCCGCCACGCCGATCGCGCCGCCCATGCCCTCGCCGGCGCCTGCCGGCCCTGAGCCCAGCCCCATGCCGCGGCCCACCGATACGCCCTCGCGGACCGCGTGCGACCGCTTCCGAGATCCTCCCTCGCGACTGGCGGCCGCGATCCACCAGCCCCCGTCCCCCGATCCACCGCTGACCGCCGCGGCGGGACCACGGCCGCTGAGCTACGCCGCGCACACCCTGTACGTGGATGCGACCGTGGCGCGGCTGGCCGCGAATGCCGGTTTCGACACGGTTGTCCAGGTCTTTCCCTGGCGCGATCTCAACCCTGAGCCGGGCCGCTACACCTGGGCCGCGGCCGATGACATGGCGCGCAATGCAGCCGGAGCGGGACTCAATCTGGTCGTGCGGCTCGACATGCCGCCCGATTGGGCGCGCACAGCGACCAGCGCGGCCCTCCCCTTCGACCTGGCTGCGTACGCGGATTTCGTCTCCGCGGTCGCCGAACGCTATCGCGGCCGCATCCCTGCATATATCATCTGGAATGAGCCGAACCTGGCCGCGGAGTGGCGTCGCTCCGGCGAAAGCTCGGCCTCTCACTGGTACTCAGCCGAAGGGGGCGTCGCCGATCCGGCCGACTACGTGGGCGTGCTGGGGGTTGCGTTCCGTCGCATCCGCGCGGCCGACCCTGCGGCGCGCGTCGTGAGCGCCGGGCTGGCGCCCACAGGCGAGCAATCGCCCCGAGCCCAGGACGATCTGATCTTCCTGCAGGGGATGTTGGCCGCGAGCGTGGACCCCTGCGCGGACGTAATCGGACAGCACGCCTATGGTTACGGGCAAAACCCTGCAGCCGAGCAGCCGTCGGCCGGACAGCCGGGGCTGGATCGCGTGAGGGCGTGGCAAGACCTTCTCCGCGTGCACGGGGTGGACAAACCGGTCTGGATCACCGAGCTGGGCTACACCGTCGGGCCGGGGTTGCAGCCAGGGGTGACGCTAAACCAACAGGCGGTCTACCTGGCTGGAGCGATCACACGAGCGCAAGCCGAGTGGCCCTGGGTGGAGATGCTGACGGTGTGGAACCTGGCGTATGGCCGCGCCCCCGGCGATGAGGCGGCGGGCTTCAGCCTGGTCGAGGCGGACGCTGGCCCCAGGCCGGCCTATTGGCGCGTGCAGCAGATACTGGCGCGAAACAGCCTGGCCTATTGACGCCAGCGACCGTCGGCGACAGCAAGGGATTGCCCTTGTCCAGCTCATCGCGCGAATCCACCGGCTTTGTGGTAGAATAAAGCAGTGGGAGGTGGGGCATGAGGAACGTGGCGTTGTCTGCTCTGCTCATCAGCCTGATCGCTGTCGGTCGCGCGGCCGCGATCCTGGCGCACGCCCCGTCCAGTCTCAGCCGGCCTCAACAGGCAGAATCGTGCCAGGCTGTCTGGATGTCGGGCAATGATGCGACCATTCTCGGCCAGAGCACTGACGCGGTCGCTGGCCGGGTGAGCGACGCCGACGGCAGCCCCATCCCCAGCATCTTCGTCACCGCCAGCGCCTACGCTACGGCCACCCAGTGCCAGCCCAGCAGCGGCGCGGCGACCGAAACTGATGGCCAGGGCCGCTACCGGATCGACTTGCCCCCCGGCGCCTATCTGGTCTACGTCAACAGCCACGGCTACACCCCGCTGTCTACCTGCCCGAAGCCTATCCCGACGTCAACAGTTGGTCGCGCATCACCGAAGAAAAAGGAGTCCCCTTGACCCAGACAACGATGCGTGGTGTGTACCCGATCCTGGTCACACCCTACGATGAATCCTTCCAGGTGGATGACGACAGCTTGCAGAACCTGGTCGAGTTCAACTTGAAAGCCGGTGTGCATGGCCTGGGGGTGGCCCTGGGCAGCGAGATCATCGCGCTCTCCGAAGCGGAGCGCGGCCATGTGACGCGACTGGTCGTCCAGCAGGTTCGGGGGCGAGTACCGGTGGTCATCAACACCGGCGGCCCGGCGGCCGAGCTGGCCGTGCTGTACAGCCGCATCGCGGAGGCCAACGGCGCGGATGCGCTGATGATCAGGCCCCCCACGTTCCTGCCGGCCGGGCCGGACCAGATCATCGCCTACTACCGGGCAGTTTCGGAGGCGGTGCATCTGCCGATCTTCATTCAGGACACCCCCGAGACGCCGGTCTCCGGCAGCTTCGCCCGGAAGATCGTCGAGAGATGCGAGCAGGTGCGCTACATCAAGGTCGAGAGCCTGCCGCCGGCCTACCAGGTAGGCCGCGCGGTGGCCGACTGCGGGGATCTGCTCGCGGTCTTTGGCGGCGCAGGCGGCAGCTACTTCATCGAGGAGCTGCGCCGCGGCGCGGTCGGCACGATGCCGGGCTGCAGCCAGCCGGAGGCGTTCGTGGCGGTGTGGGATGCTTATCAGCGCGGGGATGATAAGATCGCGCGCGAAGCGATGACCCGTTGGGTGGCGCCCGTCAATCGGCTGGCCAGCCAGGCGCCGGGCGCTTTCTACCATGTGCACAAGGAGATCCTGCGCCAGCGCGGCATCATCCGCACGTCCAACGTGCGCGGCCCCGTGACGCCGCTCGATGAGATGACCCGGCGAGAGCTTCAGCAGGTCATTGACGAACTGTACGGTTCGTAGACAGGAGCGCGCTGTGAAGATCGTTGATCTGCAGGTTGTGCCGTTCCGAGCGCCGAGAAGGCCCTTCAGAAACGGCAAGTTGCTTCCGGAAACCACTGCGGTTCAGACCCTCACCGTGATCGTCACTGACGAAGGCGCCAAAGGCTACTACTTCGGCGGGCATGGACATGGAGATCAGGAGGGCCTTTGGCCGGATGAGATCGCGGCGTTGCGCGGCCGCCTCAAAGGAATGCTCATCGGCCAGGATCCGTTCGACCGCGAGCAGTTCTGGCGCTGGATGTGGGTCGCCAACCTGCCCGAAAACCTCCTCAGCGTGGCCGACATGGCGCTGTGGGATTTGCAGGCGCGGCTGTTCGGCGTGCCCGTGCACAAACTGCTCGGCGGCTGCCGGAGCAAGGTCAAGGCCTATGCCAGCACCTACCCGAACATGGGCGCGCCGGAGGAATACGCTGCACACGCGCTGGCGTGCAAGCGGCAAGGCTACAAGCACTACAAGATCCATCCCTACTACTTCTGGGACCCTGTCGCGCAGAAGCCAGATCCGGGGCGGCCGTCGCACATCGAGCAAGACCTCGAGGTGTGCCGGGCCGTGCGCGCCGCGGTGGGCGATGACATGGCGCTTTCGTTCGACCCGTGGGGGACCTATCGAAGTTACGAGGAGGCGCTGCGCGTCGGCCGGGAGCTGGAGAAGCTCAACTTCTACTGGTACGAGCACCCGATGCACGAGTACCTGGTGGCCGCCTACGAAAAGCTCTCCCGCGAGCTGGCTATCCCGATCCTCGCCCCCGAGATCGCGGCCGGCAGCCTGTACACCCGCGCCGATTGGATCCGCCGTGGCGCCTCTGACATGAGTCGCATTGACGTTCTGCGCGGGGGCATCACCGGCGTGAAGAAGATGGTCTCCGTGTGCGAGGCTTACGGGGTCCGCTGCGAAATCCACATGAGCGGCTTCGGCAACCTGCAAATCCTGGGGGCGACCAGCGAGGACACCTGCGAGTACTATGAGCGCGGTCTGCTGGCGCCTGGCGTGGACTACGAGACGCCGCCGCCCTACCTGGGGGCGATCTGCGACCCGCTCGATGAGGATGGCTACGTGAGCGTCCCTCAAGCGCCCGGCATGGGCTACCAGATTCGGTGGGATTACATTGAGGCAAATCGGATCGACGCATAGGCGAACAGCGGATGAACCTGCCACCTGAAGCTTGGAAACCGGTCCTTCGACAGGCTCCCTGCAAAGGACGCGAGACTTCGCAGAGCCTGCCCTGAACACGGTGAAGGGGTGGGCTCTGGACGCGGCACATCGGAAGGCACCGCCGGTGGAGAACTGGTGGCTGTAAGATCTGAACAGCTATCGAGCATGCCCTCGGTTATGGAGTACTCACCACCGGACGGCCAATCCGCTCTCCCAACCCAGGAGTTCGAGGATCGTCGCGCCGACCAGACCATCGAACGACTCTTTGACGCCCATTCCCTGCTTTCTGGCGATGGTCTCCATGGCTTGACGGGCGCGTGCGTCACCGGCGCGGGCCATAGCGAATGTCGGCAGGAAGACGGCAGACGTATCGCTGATCTTCTTGCCATGTATTAGCGCTGCCACCTCGCCCGATGATCGGCTGTCCAGTGTCTCACCGGTTGCGACCAGCAGTGCTGCAAGCTTCTGAATGGCGAGGCTGCGATCGCTCAGCAAGCCGATCAGCCTTTGAGTGGCTGCCCCGCCGATACTCCCGATGACTTCGAGCGCTGGCACTACGATGCCCCGGTACACTATTGCATCCCAAATGTCCCTGATATGCGACTGCGCAGGCTCACCCTTGTTCTGTTGCCCGAAGGTGATAAGCCGAGAAAGAAGCATACGAACCAGGGGTTCCACCGCGGCCGGCCCATGGCATGCTAACTCCGCCCCCAGCTCCGACGAGGGGACGGAGAGATACTCCAGAGCCACATCTTCGAGGGTACGCCGCTCGGGCGGCGGGTTCAGGCACAACAGAAGCAGGGCTGCCGCACCACGCCACTGCATATCCGGTGGCGGTTCAGGCGCGCCGGCAATCTCGACGCTGCCGATTACGTCCCCCCGTGCATCCTTCACCCGACCGCCGAAGAAGGCTACCTGGCACAGATACCGACCCGAAGCGTCGTGAACGTTGCCGTGCCAATCGGCAGTTCCGACGCAGCGCCCCGACGCGTCGTAGACGCGGTCGCTGTAGATGTCCACAGAGCCGACCTTGCGGCCCGACGCATCGTACACGCCGCTCCAGGCATTCACTGAACCGACTTTGCGGCCATTGCAGTTGTAGACATTACCCACCAGAGATCTCCTTGAGGTGGGCCCCCCAACCCTCATTCTATTCTCAAGTTACATCGGACGTAACACCGCGATCAGATGATCTTCTTCGGCGCCGGCGTGGCATACAGGCCGATCTTCGAGTGCCGGACCCCGGCCTCGGTCAGCGCCTCGGCCACTTTGTAGGTCACGACGATCGGATCGAGGATGGCCGCGCCCAGGTCGCGCTCCAGTTCGTCGGCGTAGCCGGTCATAGATGCGCAGCCCAGGATGATCACCTCTGCGCCATCCTCCTGAATCATCCGGCGCATCACCTCTCGCCCCACCTGTTTGACGCGCTCGGGATCGGCGGTGATCTCGGCCACGCTCATGTTGAGCGCCCGCACCGACGCGAAGCGGCTCTCCAGCCCATACTTGCGCACATGCTGGCGCTTGACCGACTCCTTGTGCTTCTTCTCGGTCAAGATGCTGAACTTGTTCCCCAACAGCAGCGCCACCGAGAACGCCGTCTCCTCCAGCGTGTAGACGGGGATCGTGCTGATCTCCTTGACGGCCTCGATGGCCGGATCGCAGAAGGCCGCCAGCACGATGGCGTCGTAACCGTCTTCGTGCGCCTGCCGGACGGCCGCCAGGATGTGGGGCGCGGCCAGCGACTCGTCGTAATAGGATTCCAGCGTCTCCGGGCCGTGCGCGATTTGCGTGATCGTGACCTGCGTCTCGGGCCGGGCGATGCGCCGCACTGAATCCGCCACCTTTTCGGTAACGGCTGCGGAAGTGTTGGGGTTGAGGACCAGGATCTTCATGGAGGTGCTACTCCTTCAGGGTTGCCTGCGCGCTGGCTGAACGCGGCTGCCGATGGACTCACAGCTCCAGCCAGCACCACTCACGCGTGAGCGGCGTCTCGTTCAGCACGATGCCGCGCTCCTTGCCTACCAAGATCGTGTTGGAATGGTTGTAGCCCCAGCCGGCCGCAGGGTTGTACAATCCCGGCTCGTTGCTGAGCAGCATACCCTCTTCCAGCACCGTCTCATCGCCCAGGCTGATGTACGGCGGCTGATGCCCTTCCATGCCGATGCCGTGCGCCGGCCGATGGTAGATATACTCGCTCAGGCCGGCATCGCGCGCAAGCCTCAGCACTGCTCCGGCGATCGCGTTGCACCTGGCGCCGACGCGGCACAGTTCGGCCTGGAGCTCGGTCATAGCAGTGTGCACGTCCCACACCCGTCTCTGCAGGTCGCTTGCGGGCATGGTCTGAAGCGCACGATAGCACTCGCCAACGTAGCCGCCTATGTGCACAAACCCGGCCAACTGGATCGCATCCCCGCGCTGCAACCTGTGATAGAAAAACTGATTCGGGTGGGGGTAGCCGGTGGCGGGCCCGGCCCGACAGGTGAACCAGAGGTTGACGCCGACCGCGCTGTGCGGCCTGCCATCGGGGGTCATCGCCTCCATGAGCAGCCGGGCGCCATAGCGCTCGACAGCGTGACGGATCTCAAAATCGGTGGTCCGGATGCCATGTCGCAAGATGTAGCCGCGCGCGTAGCTCAACAGATGATCCTGAAATGCCAATACCTTGCGAATCAGAGCCAGTTCCTCCGTCGTCTTGATCTGCCGGAGCTTGAGGCAGAGGTCGCCGCTGGGTTTCAGCGCAGCCTGGGGCGCGACTTCTCGCAGCCGCTCGGCCAGATCGGCTGGCACAGGACCGTCGAAGCCGAGAGTGGCGCGGTCATAGCCGCGCGCAGCCAGGCCCCGCAGCAGCCAGGCGTGGATGTCTTCCGCGGGTCCCGGCTCGAACACGAGCCGGTTGAACGGACCATGGTGGGGATAGTCGAAGTACCATTCCAAATCCGTGATCCACCAACTGCCTACCAGCTCGCGGTCGAGGCCGGGGCAGAAGAACGTGGGTTCACCCTGGGCCGGGATGAAGAGCCAGAAGGGACGCTCGGTGGCGGTATGAAACAGGCCAGAGAAGTAGATGATGTTCCAGATGTTGGAGAGCAATATGCCATCGAGTCCATTCTCCTCCAGCCGGGCTTGCAGTCGGGCGATCGCGCCCCGGTACCATGTCTCTGGCAGCCGAAACGGCGGCTGCAAGTACCACGGATGTGTTAGCGGCATCTTCACCCCCTGTGACGACTTGACACAGACTGTCGATTGTAGACAATATGATACTGAACTTAAGGCGTCCTGTCAAAGCACATTCGACTGTCCACCATCTGGCAGGATCGCGCCATCATCCAAGATCAGGAAAGGAGTTTCTCAATGGAATACCGTCAACTCGGTTTCTCTGGCGTCCGGGTCTCGGTCATCGGCCTGGGCACCAACCGATTCGGTTCGGCGGCGCTGCCGCAGGAAGAAGTCAATGCGATCATTGATTTCGCCGCCGAGGTGGGCATCAACTACGTTGACACCGCTAATGCGTATACCAAGGGCCAGTCCGAGATCACCATCGGCAACGCGTTGAAGGGCCGCTGGGACAGGTTCGTGGTGGCATCCAAGTTCTGGTTCCCCACCGGCGAGGGCACAAACGATCGCGGGGCCTCGCGTTACCACATGCAGAACGCGCTGGAGAACAGCCTGCGGCGTCTGCAATCGGATCACATTGACCTCTACTACCTGCACCGTTGGGATGTCCACACGCCTATCGAAGAGACGCTGCGCGCGCTGGACGATGCGGTGCGTGTGGGCAAAGTGCGCTACGTGGCCTGCTCCGATCTCACGGCATGGCAGCTTGCGCACTCGAATCAGTTGGCCGAGCTCAGGGGCTGGTCGCAGTTCGTGGCGATCCAGTCGGAGTATAACATGCTGGAACGCGGGGTCGAACGAGAAGTGCTGCCCTATTGCCAGGCATTCAACATCGGCTTCGTCCCCTACTTTCCGCTGGCCGGCGGCTTCCTGACCGGGAAGTACAAGCGCGGCCAGCCTGCGCCGTCTGGATCACGCGGGGAGACGGCGGCCAGCGTCCAGCGCTATATGAACGATGCCCGCTACGATGTGGTCGAGAAGTTGGCAACTTGGTCGGCAGCGCGTGGCCGCGGTCTCAACGAGCTGGCGCAGGCCTGGCTGATGGCGCAACCACAGGTGTGCTCGGTCATCACCGGCGCCACCAAGGTCAGCCACGTGCGGGACAACGTCAAAGCGGCCGATTGGCGCATGACGCCTGAGGAGATCAAAGAGGTCAACGCGATCTTGGGTTAGTGATCGCGGCGCCAGTGCGCAGCCTCCCTGTGGGACGGCCCGTGGAAAAATGTCCCGGTTTGGAGGCTTCAGCCGGTTACGCTGTTGGCGAGAGCGACCGGCTGATCCTAAAGGAGGCTTCGCACAGCCTCGAGACCGGAGCGGCGGGCGATTTGCGGGACAGTCGCCGCGAGCCGCGCGCGGATGAGATCAGCCCGCTGACACCTGCCAGAAGCTCTCATCCAGCGTCAGATAAGGCGCGATGTCGAACCGGCCGAACGCGGCTGCCGCTTCCTCACGCGCCAGTGCGAGCACCGTGGCCATGTCCACCGTCTTCACCGTCCGGTCTTCCATCAGAATCTTCCCGTTCACCAAGACCGTATCCACGTCGTGGCCGCTGGTGTAGAAGGCCAGCAGCCTGGGCAACATGGCTTGCGGGGTAAGATGCGGCTGAGCCAGGTTGACCAGGATGATGTCAGCGCGCTTGCCGACCTCCAGCGAACCGATCTCCTGATCCAGGCCCAGTGCGCGTGCGGCGTCTATGGTGACCATGCGTAGACCCTTCCCTGCGGGCAACACATTGAGGTCATTGAACCGGACCCACTGCGCCCAGAGCGCGCGCGAGATCTCTCTGAACAGATCATACGAGGCATAGGGCGCAGTGCCGTCGGTCGAGATCGTCACGTTCGCGCCGGCGCGCAACAGCTCGACCGCGGGACAAACGCCATACATGATGTTCTCGTGTGTAAACGGCACCACGGCGATGCTCACGGCCGCCTCGCCGAGCACCCTCACCTCCTCTTCTGACAGGCCATTGGCGTGCGCAAACACCACATCTGGTCCCAGCAGCCAGCGCAGCCGCTCGGCGCCAAACTTCGCCAGGGCAAAAGACACCGAGTCGCGAAAGATGTGCGAATGGATGATCAGTCCATAGCGATCAGCCAGGGCGCGGGTCTCCTCGGCCGCCGCGATCATGGCCGGAACGTGCTCGTCGTTGTAGGTAAAGAGAAAGCGCGGGTGAGCTGCCAGGCGTCCCAACAGATAAGGGACGTGCAGCGCGATGCGCACCCGGCCTTCGGCCGCGGCGTGCCACTTCTCGATCACCGCGACGCAGTTGCGCACTGTATCTTCGTATGTGAACTGCCGCCGTATCGGCTGGTCCGCTTCCCACAGCACGCCGGTCCACGGCGTCGGCAGATGGCTGACGTGGATGTCTGGCGGCCCAATCCCCACCACGCTGCGGATTCCCACCTCTTCGGCGGCCCTGGCTTGCGCCTCGGCAAAGACAGGGCTGTCCATGCGAGCCGGCGTAGCGCCGACCACGGTGAAGCCGCAGGTGACGCCGAACCGCAGCCGCTCCAGCGCCGCCAGAAGCCCTTCGGTATACCACCAGCGTTCGGTAGTGGCATGAAAATAGAGCACGTTGGTGGGCCAGCCGAGGCGCGGATGCAGGATCCCCTTGATCAGCCCGTGCCCGCCATGACCGTAGGTGTCCACGAGTCCGGGCATGATGGCCTTGTCGTGGGCATCCAACACCCTGGCCGCGGTGTAGTGCTGGCGAATCGTCTCCGCCCGGTCCACGGCCACGATGCGGCCGTCGCTGACCGCGACCGCGCCCGCGGGGATCAGACGATTCGCCGGATCCATCGTCACGACCGCGCCGCCCTCGATGACTAGATCAACTTGAGTCTGCCCGATCGCAGGTAGAGCTGCCATATCACATGCCTGCTATCTGTCCTGAAAATCAACACCCGCTCTGGTCTCGGGGCTTCAGCCGGTTTCTGCCGCCGACCACCAAACCGGCTAATCCTGAAGGAGGCTTCGCGCAGTCTCGAATCCAGCCCACCTGTATTTCATCCCCCGTCCCACAGGGAGGCTGCGCACTGGCGCCGCGGCCGGCATGAGCAACTGTCCTGGAAACCACCCGTCAAGTGCCAGGCATCCTCTCAGGCGCCGGCACTTGGTGGATCTAGTTCGTGGCTCTTGCCGTGTGTACTTCGCGCAAGGCCCGATGGGCGCGCGCCTGGGCGTCACCCATGTGAGCAACCAGCGCCGCCTCGGCCGAAGCCAGGTCTTTGGCCCGCAGAGGATCGAGGATCGCCTGATGGTTGCGTTGCGGCTGGGTGGGATAGTCGTAGGTGGTGCGACTTGTGACGCCGATGAGGAGCTGGGTTTGCCAGCGAATGCTGTTCCACCACTGCAACAACCGGCCGTGATCAGCAGCGCGACAGATGCGCTCGTGGATCAGCAAGTCCGCCTCAACCGTCCGGTGCAAATCGCCGCCGCGCGCGGTCAACTCGCCCAACTGATCCACCAGCGCCTGGATTTCCGCCAGATCCTTCTCGGTGGCGCGCTCGATCGTGCGTTCCAGGGCGCCACGCTCCAGCAACAGCCGCAGGCTGTAGATCTCCTCGATGTCTTTGTCGGTGAAGTCCACGACGAAATTGCCGTGTCTGGGGATGTTGTTGACCAGACCTTCGCGCTCCAGCGCCATGAGCACCTCGCGCACGGGCGCCCGACTCACGCCAAGCTGCTCGGCGATGACGCTTTCCACCAAACGCTCGCCGGGCTTGAAGGTCCCGTCGAGAATGGCGGCCCGCAGATGATAGTGGATATGGCCGCGTAGATTCTGCACGTTAAGAGGCTGCAGAAGCACTCCATGACTCGCCATAGCTCGGTCTACTCCTTGACTGACGCGTGCCCGGCGCGGAAAGCGGTCACGGGTCGATTGTCGACAGATGCGCACCTATCGTATCATTGGGCGGCTTTGCTGTCAAACTCACGCGCCGGCCGAGAAGACCAAGCAAGTTCATCTGCGCGGCCGCGCGTGCGTGTTGACACTTCGTTTTCTCTGTGCTACACTAGCATTACATTAGGATTGTCGACAGTCAACATCCCCATTCGACAGATGACCGCTGCCCGCCTGTCCACGCGCGGGCGATACAACACATCATGCACCACCCTTTGTGGAGAAAGCATGTTGCTCAAAGACAAGATCGCTCTTGTGACCGGCGCCGGTCGCGGGTTGGGTCGAGCCATCGCCATCGCCTACGCGCGACAGGGCGCACGGGTAATCGCGGTCTCGCGCACCGAATCAGAGCTGGCAGCAACCGCAGCTATGATCCGCGGCGAAGGCGGCCGGGTGGACCTGCTGCCGCTGGACCTGGCGCAAGATGCCGCGGTGCGCCAGATGGTCGCGCACACGCTCGCCGCCTACGGCCGGGTGGATGTGGCGGTGAACAACGCCGGCCGGTTGCCCCGCCTGACCCTCGAAGAAATGACCATGGAGAACTTCGACCGCACGATGGCGGTCAATCTGCGCGCGCCAGTGCTGACGTGCAAGCTGCTGTTGCCCGCCATGAAAGCGCAGGGGGGCGGCAGCATCATCAACGTCTCGTCCGCGGCCGGTGTGAAGGGGTTCTTGCAGGAAACCGACTACTGCGCATCCAAGTTCGGCCTCGAGGGGTTCTCCTGGGCGCTGGCGCTCGAAGTCCAGCCGTACAACATCGCAGTCAATGTTGTGACCCCTGGCGGCGGCAAGACCCGGGTACCGATCAAGCCGACCTCCATGACGCAGGCGCAGTTCGAGGCGTTGCCCGAAACCGAAAAAGCCCGTTGGGGTGATCCGATCGTCATGACCGAGTGCTTCGTCTATCTGGCCCGGCAGGATGGCCGCGGCGTGACCGGCCGGCGATTCCAGGCCAACGAGCTTTCCGAGCGCATCCGCGAAGAGGGATGGCATCTCACGCCATAGGAGGACTCTGTGATTCGAACGAACCGGGACAAACTGGTCAAGATCGCGGTGGGAGGCGAGGTATCTCCGCCCAAGCTCCATGCGCCGACCCAGGCCGACAGCACGGGCCGGTCATTCATCTCCATCGGCATGGCTGGCATCGTGTACAACGCGCAGGTGGGCGATCTGGCCTTCGGTTGGAAGGCCGACCATATCGAGCCGGGAGTCTCCATCCACAACCCCGATGAACACGCCGACTATGCCATGCACTACCTCACCTGCGTCGGCAACGACGCGGTGGTATCCTCTGGCGAAGCCGCGGGCGCCAGGGGGCTGGTCAGCGGCGAACATGCGCGCTTGCTGATAGACTTCGCAGCCGACGACCTCGACAGACTGAACATCGGCGACAAGATCGTGATCCAGGGGTACGGCGTCGGCCTGGAGCTGCTCGACTTCCCGCAGATCGCCGTACGGAAATGCAGCCCGGCGCTCATCGAGAACATGAGGCTGGAGGTGAACCGCGCAGGCCAACTGGTGGCGCCCGTCACGCACACCTTGACGCCCCGCCTCATGGGCTCGGGGCTAGAGCTGATCCCCGAATTCGTGGATCAGGACATGGTGAGCGAAGACCGCGCACTGATCGAGGAATTGGGGCTGCTCGATCTCCGCCTGGGGGACCTGGTCGCGATCCTTGACCAGGATCACAGCTATGGCCGCGGTCTCCGCCAGGGCGGGGTCGTCATCGGCCTGATCAATCACGGCGATTCGGCGATGACCGGCCACGGACCGGGCGTCATGACGCTGCTCTCGTGCCCGACCCCCGACATCGTGCCGGTGATTGATGCGAGGGCCAACATCGCCAACTACCTCCCCTTCCCCTCCCGCATGGGGTCACAGGGCAAGTGAACAGAGTGAGGGAAACATGCTGCAAACCAACAAGGACAAGCTCGTCAAGATTTCGGTCATGGGGCACATAGACTCCCCTGTTTTCCCGCCTGTGCCCTGGACCCCACACTTCATCTCGCGCGACGGCAAGCCATCGCTGCTGCCCTATGTCGGCGGCATCGTCTACAACGTGCGCGTCGGCGACCCGGCGCTTGGCTGGGCCGGCGAGGTGATCGAGCCGGCCGCGAGCATCCGCAACAAGGATCCCCAGGCGCATCGTGCGCTCAAAGTCTTCTCATCCATCGGCAACCAGGCCGTGGTGATGACCGGCCGCGCGAGGGGCGCCAAAGGCACAGTGACCGGCAAGAGCGGGCGCTTTGCCGACCATGTAATCATTGACTTCCCACCTGAAACCCTCGACAACCTGGGGCTGGGCGACTCTATCCTGGTGCGGGCGTGCGGCCTCGGCCTGGCGATAGACGGCTTTCCGGGCCTGCGCGTCAAGAACCTGAGCCCTGAGCTGTTGGAGCAGATGGGCGTCACAGCCCAAAACGGCCGGCTGCAAGTTCCGGTGGTCGCGACCCTGCCGCCAGAGATGATGGGCGCGGGCGCGGGCCTCGACAGCGACGGCGGCGCATTGCAGATCCAAACCGGCGCGCCAGGCGCGCTGGAGCAATACGGCCTGACCGGCCTGCGCCTGGGGGATGTGATCGCCATCCACGACTACGAGGCCTTCCAGGCGCCCGGCTTGATGCGGGGCGCGATGAGCATCGGCGTGGTCTGCCACTGCGACAGCATGAGGGCCGGCTTCGGTCCAGGCATGACGGTCATCCTGTCCGCCAGACAAGACCGCAGCGCGGCGAACGTCATCGAGCCGGTGCGCGACCTGAACGCCAATATCGCGCGCATCTTGAAGATCGGCGCGTATCGCTGAGAAGAACGCATCTGGCGATTGGGGATCTGTGACCCCGCCATCTACCGGTCAAAGTGGCGGTCGCAAACCGCCTGGGAGCCGATATGACACTTCGTGCTGCAACCCTGAATAGCCCTACCGCGGCGGCCGTCGCAGAACGGGCCGCGGCCTGGGGACCGCTGGATGCCGGCTCCGGCTGGCCGCGTTGCATCGCCCACGAGGGCCAGCTCGATCTGAGCGCCGACTATGGCGACACAACCTTGCCGGAAGCGGTCGTCAAAACCGTCGAGGACTCGCTGCTGCGGGGCGAGACGCACTACACCGATCGCCCGGGCCTGCCAGCCCTGCGCGAAGCAGTGGCGCGCAAGCTGGCGGCCGATCTGCACATCCACGTGGACTGGCGGAACGAGGTCGTGATCAGTTGCGGCGAGCAAGAAGGAGTGTTCCTGGCCCTGCAGGTGCTGATCCGGCCTGGCGACGAAGTGCTGGCGCCCGATCCCCGGCCCGAATGGTTGGACGAGTCGGTCCGGCTGGCCCGCGGCGTGCTGACAGCCGCGCCGCTTCTGCCGAAGGATGGCTTCGAGCTGAAGGCGGAGCAGATCGCGGCCCGCCTGACAGACCGGAGCCGCGTGCTGGTGCTGGTGCAGCCCTCGAACCCAACCGGCGCGGCGATCTCGGCCGGCGAGCTCGGTCGCATCGCGGCCCTCGCGGCCGACCGCAACCTAACGATCATCGCGGATGAGGCGCTGGACGAATCATTTGCCGGCCAGGCGCGCCATACCAGCATCGCCTCCTTGCCAGAGGCCGCTGGCCGGACGATCGTCGTCGGCAGTTTCTCGAAGTTCTTCGGTCTGGCGAGTTGGCGGGTCGGCTACTTCGCCGGCCCAAAGGACGCAGTCACGACCATCCGCGACATGAAGCAGGCCATGACGATCTGCACCAGCGCGATGGCGCAATACGCCGCGCTGGCCATGCTGACGCAGGTCAACGATTGGCTGACGGCGCGGCGGAACGCCCTGGACCAGGCGCGCGAGATCGTGCTGGCCGCACTGGATGCGTTGGGGCTGCCGCATCCTGCACGCGGGGGGCTGGCCGACGGCCGGCAGGCATCGCCCTACGTCTTCGCGGACGTCCGGCCTCTAAGAGCCGTCTCGGCCCTCACCGGCGGTTCCTCGGTGGCGTTCGCCGACTGGCTGCGCACCGAGGCAGAGGTCACGGTCGCCCCCGGCAGCCGCTTCGGTCTTGGAGGCGAAGGATTCGTTCGCATCTCCCTCTGGCCGCCGCTGTCGGATCTGGAGCAGGCGATGCGCAGGCTGCGATGGGCAGCAGCACGCGCCCAGGCCATGGGAGGCGTCCGATGATGATGCACACCCGAAGAGTAAGCGAAGACGGAACCGCCTTGCGCTACCGGATGATGGAAATGGCCAAGGGCATAAAGGATCTCATCGCCCTGGGCCGCGGTGATCCTGACCTCGACACGCCGCCGCACATCGTAGCCGCGGCCATTGACGCCATGCGCCGCGGCGAAGCCCTGCACATGCCGCCGCCAGAGGGCCTCTTCGAGCTTCGCCACGCCATCGCAGACAAGCTGCGCCGCGAAAACGACCTGCTGGTGGATCCCCATACCGAGGTGCTGGTCACCACCGGCGGCCAGGAGGGGTTGTTCCTGCTCGTCCAGGCATTGGTCAATCCCGGCGATGAAATCCTGATGCCCGACCCCCGCTACACCTCCTATGATCAGGCGATCAACATGGCCGGCGGGGTGATGGTCTCGGTGCCGACCTACGAGGAGGATGGCTTCGACCTGCGGCCGGAGGAAGTCGAGCGTCGGATCACCCCCCGGAGCAAGCTGCTGCTGCTCATTTCGCCGGGCAACCCCACTTCGGGCGTCATCTCGTCGGCGAACAAGCGGCGTCTGGCGGAGATCGCACAAGAGCGCAACCTGCTGGTGATCTCCGACGAGATCTATGAACGGTTCATCTATGACGATGCGGAGGCGCTGAGCATGGCCGCGCTGCCCGGCATGAGGGAACGCACGATCACACTCAACGGCGTCTCCAAGACCTACGCCATGACAGGCTTTCGGGTGGGCTACCTGGCGGCCCCTGCACCGGTGATCGCCGCCGTGCGCCAGCTCAAGATCACGAACAGCCGGGCCACCTCGGCCATCTCGCAGTGGGCCGCGCACGCCGCGCTGAGCGGGCCGCAGGAGTGCGTGGAAGAAATGCGCCAGATCTACGATGAGCGCCGCCGCGTGATGATGGCCGGGCTGGACGAAATGGGCTTCGTCTACTGCCGGCCGAAGGGCGCGTTCTACTGCTTCCCCAACGCGGCCAGCGTCGGCATCAGCGCGGCCGAGCTGTGCTACCTGTTCCTTGAAGAGGGGCACGTCTTGATCTTCCCAGGCAACGCCTTCGGCGAAAAGTGGGGCGATCACCTGCGCATCTCGCTGTTGGCGCCGAAGGAGCGGCTGCGCGAAGCTGTCGAGCGAATGCAGCGCACCATCGCGAAGCACAACCTGGGCCGGCCGCGACCGGCATAGCATGACTTTGGGGGACACCATGTCGGCGGCGGAGTATCACACCCACTATACCACCGAGCAAATCCCGTTGGTTAGGGTACCCTATGGGCCGCTGCGCGAGCTGATCCGCCAACTGATGCGGCGAACGCCCCTGTCGCCAGAGGACGCTGACATCATCGCCGACGCGCTGGTGTTCAGCGAGCTGACCAACCTGCAGGGCCAGGGCCAGGGGAGCCGGCGAGCGCCGTTCTATGTGCAGCGCGCAGTCCAGGGGCAGCTCAACACGCGGACGCAATTCGAGATCGTCAAGGAATCGCCCGCGCTGGCGCTGGTGGACGCGCACAACGGCTCTGGCACCGTCATCGCGGTGCGCGCCATGCACCTGGCAGTGGATAAAGCCAGGCAATGCGGTGTGGGCGCGGTGATGGTGCGTCACAGCACGCATTTCGGTTCGGCCAGCATCTCGGCCATGCAGGCTTTGCCGCACGGCTGCATCGGCGTCAGCTTGACCAACGCCGGCCCCGAGATGGCGCCCTGGGGCGGCATTGACCCGGTGCTCGGAACTAACCCATGGGGGGTCGCGATCCCGACCGGGGACAGCGAAGACGATATGCCGATCATCCTCGACATGGCCATCACCATGGCTGGCAAGGGGATGATGCGCTGGCTGCTGCGCGATGGCCGCAAGATGCCGGCCACGTGGGCCATCACCCGCGACGGCCGCGCAACCGACGACCCCGCCGAGGCGCTGGACGGCACGCTGCTGCCCATCGGCGAGTACAAGGGCTATGGGTTGAGCCTGATCACTGATGTGCTGACGGGCGTGCTGAGCGGCTCTGGATACGGGATAGTTCCCTTTCGTGACCAGGCGCGGCAGGACGTTGGACACCAGTTCATCGCCTACGACATCGGCTGGTTCATGGATCGCACCGAGTTCTACCGGCGCATGGCCGATTTCATCGCCATGGTCAAGGGCAGTCGCGTGCGGCCCGGCTTCGGCGAGATCCTGCTGCCGGGCGAGCTGGAGTGGCGGCGGATGCAGGAGAAGAAACGCAACGGCGTGCCGCTCGACCCTGACGCCTTCGATGCACTGCGCAAGCTCTCGGCGGAGCTTGGCGTGCCCTGGCCGTTTGCCTGATGGCGCGCCGCGCAAGAATCCACGATTGCCGATTGTCGACCATCGGCAATCGCGGAGTTGCCCAACCCCATCGGGTATGCTATACTCTGGCTGGTGGTTCCCGCGTCCGGCGCAGATGGACGACTGCTCTGCGGCCTCTTCACCTGCCAGGGGAGTTCAACCGAAACCATGATCACCTATATCATCCGGCGCATCCTAGTCAGCATTCCGATCCTGTTCCTGGTGGTGTCGCTGGTTTTCTTCGCCTTTCAGATCATCCCGGGCGACCCGGCGCGCATGTACGCCGGCGAGCAGGCCTCGTTGGAGATGGTGGAGCAGGCGCGCAAGGATCTGGAGCTCGATCGGCCTATGTGGGAGCAGTACGCCTCCTACCTGGGCCGGCTGAGCCGCGGGGATCTGGGCAAGAGTTACATCACACGGCGGCCGGTCGCTTTGGAGGTGGGCAACAGGTTCTGGAACACGGTGAAGCTGGCCCTGGCCGCGACCCTTCTCTCTACCTTGCTCGGGATTTCCATGGGCACGGTGTCGGCGGCCAGGCGCGAGGGACGCTGGGACTACTTGCTGACGGTGCTGACCCTGATGGGGATCTCGATGCCGATCTTCTGGCTGGCGCTGCTGGCCATGTACTTTTTCAGCGTTCAACTCAAGGTGCTCCCCACGACCGGCAACGATACGTGGCGGCACTACATCATGCCGACGGCGACCCTCTCGGTATACTCCACAGCTTTCGTGACACGCATGACACGTTCGACGGTGCTGGAAGCCATGAGCGAGGATCACGTGCGAACCGCGCGCGCGAAAGGACTACGCGAGTATATGGTGATGACTCGCCACGTGCTGCGCAACGCCTTGATCCCGATCGTCACTGTCGTGGGTTTGCAGTTCGGCTATATGCTTGGCGGCGCGGTGGTAACAGAGACGATCTTCGCGTGGCCGGGCATGGGGCGGCTGCTGATCTTCGGCGTCTCCCAGCGCGATATCCCGCTGGTGCAGGGCACGCTGGTGATCTTCGCGGCTGCGTTCGTATTCGTCAACCTGGCGGTTGATGTGATCTATGCGTTTATTGACCCTCGCATCCGTTATGCGTAGGATAGGCGATCCATGAGACCGCAAAACGTTTGGAACATCGTCTTCCGTTTTGCGCGGCGCCACCGGCTGGCAGCCGTCGGCGGCGCTATCGCGGTCGTCTTTCTGCTCTTGGCGCTGCTGGCGCCCTGGCTGGCGCCCCATGATCCGAGCAAGATCGCCATGGGGAACGCGCTGCGGCCGCCGGGCAGCGAGTTCCCATTGGGCACCGATCACCTCGGTCGCGATCTGCTGAGTCGGATCATCTATGGCGCGCGCATCTCGCTGAGCATCTCCTGCGCTGCCGTGGCCATCAGCATGTCCATCGGCGTCTTCCTGGGCCTCCTGGCAGGCTGGAGTCGCCGGCTGGATATGCCGATCATGCGCATGATGGATGTCCTGCTCTGCTTCCCCGGCATCATCACCGCGCTGACGATCATCGCCGTTCTGGGCATCGGCAGCATCAATATCGTAATCGCCATTGCCATCGCCCAGGTGCCGCAGTTCGCACGGGTGGCGCGCAGCCTGACCCTCTCGGTCAAGGAGAACGCCTATGTCGAGGCCGCCGTCTCCATCGGCGCCAAAGCCCAGCGGATCTTGGGCCGCCACATCCTGCCCAATATCTTTGCGCCGCTGCTGGTGCAGTTGACCCTGCTGATCCCGGCGGGCATCATGACGATCGCCTCCCTCAGCTTTCTGGGTCTGGGAGTGAGGCCGCCAACGGCCGAATGGGGTTCGATGTTGCAGGGCAGCCTGCAATGGGCGCGCCTGGCGCCGCACGTGATGATCTTCCCGGGCCTGGCGCTGATGCTGGTTGTATTCGCGTTCAACACACTCGGCGATGGTTTGCGCGCGGCCTTGGATCCACGCCTACGCAGCAAGTGAGGCCACGCGCCAGAAAGGAGGCGGTGAAGGGACAATTGTGGATTCGCACTGCATCACAGAGTATGCCAACCAGTCTGAATCAGCAAGAATCAACAAGAAGGAGGAACCCATGAAGACCTACCGCGTCCTGGTAGGAATGCTGCTGGTAGCAACGCTGATCCTGTCGGCGTGCGCCCAGCCAACCCCTGCGCCGGCGCCCAAGGCCCCGGCCGCCCCAGCGGCCCCGGCGGCCACCGCTGCACCGGCAGCCACCACTGCGCCGGCCGCGCCCAAACCCGCCGAACCCAAGATGGGCGGCAACCTGACGATCGCCATCGCAGGGCTGACCACGCTCGATGTCAAGAGCGTGAACCAGGGGCTCGTAAACGCCGTGATCCAGAGCGTCTACGAAACCCTGACCGACCGCGGCCCTGACGGCAAGATCATTGATACGCTCATCAAGGAACGGCAGATTTCCGCGGACGGCCTGGTGCACACCTGGAAGCTCCGCGAAGGCGTGAAATTCCATGACGGCGCGGATTTCAATGCTGCGGCAGTCAAGTGGAACCTCGATCAGAAGTATACCGACAAGTACTACAGCAGCGTCACCAACCAGATCCCACTGGACAAGACCGAAGTAGTTGATCCGATGACCGTCAAGGTCACGCTGAAGGGTCCCTGTCCGCAGCTCTACTCGGTGCTGGCAGTCAAGTCGTTCGCCATGTACAGCCCCGCCTTCTTCGAGAAGGTGGGCAAGGATGCCATGAAGACCCAGGCTTCTGGCACGGGCCCCTTCATGGTAGAGTCGTACACGCCGAACGAGTCTCTCAAGCTGAAGAAGAACCCGAACTACTGGCAGAAGGGCAAGCCCTACGTTGACACCCTCACCTACAAGATCGTGCCGGACCCCAATGCCCGCGCGACGATGCTGGAGGCGGGCGAGGTGGACATCGCCGATGGCCTGTCGTTCCAGGACGCCGAACGGCTGAAGAGCAACGCCAACGTCCAGGTGATCACCCAGCCGCAGTCCCGCCAGTACTACGTCAGCCTGACGGTGACCCACCCGCCGCTGGACAACGTCAATGTTCGCAAGGCGATCAACCTGGCAGTTGATCGCGAGGCGATCGTCAAGAACATCTTCCGCGGCTATGCACGCGTCGCGCAGACCTTCCTGGCCAACGATGCGGTGGAGCCGGTGGTGAACACGGGTCCCTATCCCTACAATCCTGCCCAGGCCAAAGAGCTGCTCGACAAGGAGGGCTGGAAGCCCGGTTCAGATGGCATCCGCGTGAAGGACGGCAAGAGATTGGTGTTGCAGTTGCGCACCACCAAGACCGATGCGGACCGCTGGGCCATCACCGAGCTGGTGCAGGGCAGCCTGAAAGAAATCGGCATCGAGGTCAACGTCAACGTTGACGACAACGCCGTCTTCCTGGCGCAGGTGAACAAGCCGATCGCCGAGGCGCCGCCCTACGACATGCTGGTCCTCACCTGGGGCACCTTCACCGGCGACGCCGCCTATCCGATCGGTTCCGGCTATAGTTGCAAGGCGTTCCCCCCTGTCGCCTACAATTACTCTCACCTGTGCGATAAGGACCTGGAGAAACTGATTGACGATGCTGCCCTGGCTCCCACCATGGAAAAGCGTAACGAAATCTACACCCAGGTGATGAAGAAGATGTTCGATCTGTATCCGGTTCTGAACCTGGTGAACTCGACCGGCGTGTCGGTCAGCCGCAAATACGTGCGCGGCATCTACATTGACCCCGGGCTTGGTCAGTGGCCTGCGAAGTGGGTGTGGCTCGATAAGTAGGGCAGTTACCCATGCCCGCCGCGGCGCCAGCCTGTCCTGGCCGACAGGCCAGGACAGGCTGGCTGCACCATACAGGCCAGGGTGCGAAGCCTCCCCGTGGGACGGCCAGTGAAAACATCCTGGTTTGGAGGCTTCAGCCGGTTACATTGTCTGGCGAGAGTGGCGCAAGATGGCATCTTGCGTTACGTCTTCATCACCCGTCAGGCGCCTGGCGGGCTTCATTCGATCATTCCCGGAGGAATCATGCTCACACCTCACCCTCGCAAGGCAAACGCCTACACCCAGAACGGGCAACCCGTAGTGGTGAAAGCGCCGCATTTCAACGGCGACTATCTGCCCTTCTCGGTCGCCGAGGCCGTGCATTTGCTCGGCGGCCTGGATCGGGTCATCCGGCCAGCCGACCGCGTCCTCATCAAGCCTAATTTCAACTGCTCCTACGCGCTGCCGCTCTCCACCGATCTCGCCTTTTTGGCCGCAGCGATCGAGCTGCTGCAAGACGCCGGCGCACGGGTCATCGTGGGCGAACTGTCGGGCCGCGCCGATTGGCCGACCGATAAGGTGGTGCGCAACCTAAACGTCATGCCGGTCCTCCAACGCTACGGCGTGCCTTTCATCAATTTCGAGTATGACCAATGGCTGCCGATGGAGATCCCGGGCCGTTTCTTCAAGTCCATTCGCGTGCCGCGCACGATCTACGAGGCAGATAAACGCGTCTACCTGGCCAACATGCGCTGCCATTCGGCCGGCCGTTTCTCCGGCGCGCTCAAGCTGGGCGTCGGTTGGATTGATCTGGAGGACCGCGACTGTCTCCACGCAGACACTGCCACCGTGGAACTCAAAGTCCCCGAGGTTCACCTCGGCTGGCAGCCCGACCTGGTGCTCATGGACGGCCGGCGCAGCACTGTGGCCTGGCACGGCCGTGGGGATTATGTCTACCCCAACCTCATCATGGCCTCTGGCGACATGGCCGCGATTGATGCACAAGCGGTGGAAATCCTGAAGGGTTTTCCGGCCAAGAACCGACTGGACATCCCGACAGCCGAGATGGGCCAGCTCAAGGCTGCGGTCGAGCTCGGCTTGGGCCAAATCGAGAGCCTGGTGGTGGAAGCCGAGGGACGCCGGGCTACCGAGCAGGAAGGAATGCTGCGCGACCCGGCCCTGCTGAAACACGCAGCCGAGTTCAAGGCGAGCTAGGCTGACCGAAGGCGACTGCGGTGTTAGAAGAAGAAATCCGGCGTTTTCTACAAATCGCTCTGGCTCTCAACGCGTCCGTGGGCCAGCGAACCGGCGTCGAGCCGCTGCTTTCGACCGAAACCTATGACTACGGCTTCCCGGCCCCCGCGTGGGACTGGGAGGAGATCGGCCGCCAGATCGAGGAGCTCCGACCGGCCATCAGCTCTTTTCCCGCAGCGCGGGCCGGCTTCCTGGCTGACCTGACGACGTCCTTCGAGATGATGGCCCGCGAAGGGCAGGGCGATCGCGTCCCATATGCCGAACGCGTGGTCGCCTACTTGCAGGTTCCCGGCGAGCGAGTTCCCCAGGCCACGATCGCCGCGCTGGCCGAGGATCTGCGGGGCCTGCTTGTCGCCGAGGGCTACGCCGACGACCTGGCCATCGCATTGCCGCAGTGGATCGAGCGCCGCAGCATCCGCGGCGAGGCGCTGCAAACGTTGGCCGAGGAGCTGATGGAGCAGGCGCGCACGACGACGAACGAACGCATCATGCCTCTGCCGGCCGAGCACCGCGTCGAGCTGTCCTTTCCCAAGAACTTCCCGTTCAACGGCTACAGCGCGTACAAACGAGACTATCGCGGCACGGTCGAGCTGAACGGCGACATCGGCTGGCATATCCCGGCCCTCAAACACCTGGTCTGTCACGAGGCGTTCCCGGGCCACCAGACCTTCTCGGCGCTGCGCGAACTGCGCTACCGCCAGGGCCTGATACCTGTCGAGGGCACCCTCTACTTCTCCAACACCCCCATCACCCCGATCGTCGAGGGCGCGGCCGAGATCGGCCAGGAGCTGTTGGGCATGGTGAAGACGGCCGACGACCGGCTCTTCGATGTGTATAACCGCTACCAGTCGGCGTGCGCCACCAACCTGGCGTTCGACTGCAACGCCGACGGCAAGGACCAGGAGACGGCTGTCCGCGAGTACATGGCGCTGACCCACGTCCCGCGCGGTCAGGCCGAGCGACGCTACCGCTTCTGGAGCCATCCGTTGTGGCAGACCGGCTTCCCGCACTATTGGTACGGCCGGGAGTTCATGCAGGAGTGCTATCAGCGAATGGCCGCGGATGTACCTCGCTTCGTGGAAATGATCTACACCGAGCCTCACACCGTTCGCACGCTGCGTGAGGCGGTTCTCACGGCATAGTGAAACACCGTCAGGCGACTGACGGATGATGGGACATTATCAAGACGGTTGTGTGTGCCGGCCGCGACGCCACTGCGCAGCCTCTCTGTGGGACGGGGGATGAAAAACAGGTGGGCTGGAGTGGAAAAATGTCCCGGTTTGGAGGCTTCAGCCGGTTACGCTGTTGGCGAGAGTGACCGGCTAATCCTAAAGGAGGCTTCGCACAGCCTCGAGACCAGAGCGGTGGGCGGTGATTTTTCAGAACAGGAGACCAGTTATGTTAACACGCTTCGCACTCGAACAGGATGTCGCCCGGCGGGTCGCCAGACTCCAGGCGCTCATGAAAGAGAAGGGCCTGGGCGCGGTTTTCATCCCGGCGCGCGGCGCGCCCGGTCTCATGGGCGTCGCCAAGTACTTCACCAATCTCGTGCTATGGGCCGGTCCGGCTTACGTAGTCGTGGGCGCGGAGCATCCCGAGCCGGCCCTGATCCAGTGGTCGGCCTATGGCGCCCAGTGGAACCGCCAAGAGGCGACCACACCCTGGGTCGAAAACCCGGACCCGGACGCCTTCGGCCGCAGCCTGGAGATCGCCCGGCAACTGGCAGGCGCCACCAGGCGCATCGGCATCGAACACCTGAAAACCAGTTGGCTGGTCGGCGAGTGGGATCGCTTCCAGGCCGCGATGACCGGCTATGAGACGGTGGACATCAGTCGCGACATTGACCAGATGCGCGCGATCAAGTCCGCCTTCGAGATCGAGGAGATCTACAACACCGGGCGCATCTTCACCCAGGCTTTCGAACGTTTTGCCGAGGTGGCCTGGCCAGGCGTGCGCGCCTGGGACGCAGCCACCGAGGCCGAGGCGATCCTGAAGGCGGCCGGTTGCTTTTGGGGCCGCTCCAAATACTCGCTGGACCTGCGGCCATACACGATCCCGACCCCGTTGGACCGCTGCTTCACGGAAGACGACATCATCCTGTTCGAGCTGGTGTACACCGGCCCATTGGGCTATTGGGACGAGATGACCGCGATCTACAGCTTCAAGGAGCTGCCGGCGAGCATTCGCGCCCAGATCGAGGCGCACGAGCGCGTCATCGAAACCGCCGCCCAAACCGCGCGGCCAGGCGTTCCCATCGGCAAGATCGCCGAAACCAACCTCCAAACCTGGAAGGACCTGGGCTTTCCGGTGATCGGCCGGCACACGCCCGATTGCCACAGCATCGGCCTGGACGAGAGCGACGGCCCCTCTTCGTGGTTCACGCCCGATTGGCCGCTGGAGGCCAACATGGTGCTCTCGTTCCATCCCAGCACACTGCTGGAGGGCACCAAGGCGTTCCTGGTTTCGGACAACTACCTGGTGACGCCGCAGGGCGCGGTGCGTTTGTCGCCCAAGACGTGGACCTATCGCCGCATCGGCTGAACGCGACATGCCAGTAGTGAGCCACTCCCAGGAGTGCTGATGACGCACACCTCATCTTCGCCAATCGAATCGGCCGCGCGCGCCTATGGGTGGAGCCCCATCACGGACTACCCGCCGTTCTACATGCCCGCCGAAATTCGCGAGGGGATGATCCAGGCTCTGGCCCGCGGGGAAACGCACTACGCGCCCGTGCCAGGGGTGCCGGCTCTGCGAGAGGCCCTGGCGCGGTATCTGGCCACCCTGGGCTGGCGACTCAAGGCGGACGGGAATACGGTCATCACGAACGGCGAACAGGAAGCGCGCTTTCTGGCGATTCAGGCTCTCTGTCGAGACGGCAAGATCCTGGCTCTGCCGGCGCAGGCGCACCCCGGCGTTGCACAGGCGGCCGGGGTCGGCCAGGTGCAAACCATCTCGATGCCCGGCAGCCAGGATGGCAGCCCAGAGCCTGACATCGCCGCCATCCTGACCGCGCTCGAGCGGGGCGCGGACGTGCTCTATCTCGAAAGCCCCCATCGGCTGACCGGCAAAGCGTTCGAGGCGGATGAGCTGGCCGCCATCGCCGCGGCCATCGAGGCGGCCGACGCACGAGTGATCTGGGATCAGAGCCTGGCATCGCTGGTGCGGCCGGATAGACGTTACGTCTCTCCCGGCGCCATCGCTGCTTTGGCCGCTCGCTGCCTGGCATTGGCTGCGCTCTGGCCCACCCTGGGCATGGAAGAGTATCAACTGGGATACATCGCTGGCGACGAGGCGCTCATCCAGCCGATCCAGACACTGCGGCAGATCATCGGCATTTGCACGACGACGCCGGCGCAGTGGGCCGCGGTGGCCGGAGCCGAGCACATGGCCAACCTGCTGCAAGAGCGTTTGACCGAGCTGACGTTAACTCAAGAACAGGGGCTGGCGTTTCTGCAACAGGCGCGGGTCACACCGCTCGACGGCGATACCGTGGCCTACCTGGCGTTTCGTGCGCCGTGGCCGCGCGGCGCCTCGTTGCTGGCCGAGCTAACCCAGGTAGGCTTTCTGGTCGCATCGGGCGAACCGTTCGGCGCGCCGGATGTGGTCAGACTGACGACAACCTCGCGGCTGCTGGCGCTTTGAGGGCAGAGGTCTTCACGACGAAAGACAGAGAATGACGACAAACCCGGACAGAGCCCAACCGGCCGCGCCGGCCATCAGTACAGCCACCCTCTACGGCCTGATGGCTAAGGCAAGGGCCTACGATGATCGGATCGAGTTGGGCCGCGGCGATCCCGACTTTGACACCCCGCCGCACATCGTTGCGGCGTTCGCCGAGGCGATCAAGCGGGTTTGGAGCGAGCCCAACCCGCCTGAGGGCATCCTGCCGCTGCGCGTGGCAATTGCTGAGCGGCTGCGCCGGGTGAATCGCATCGAGGCGGACCCAGAGACCGAGATCGTCGTCACCAACGGCGGGCAGCATGCCCTCTTCGTCATGGTGCAGGCGGCGCTGGCGCCCGGCGATGAGATCCTGGTCCCCGATCCCAACTACAACACCTATCGGGACGCCATCGCATTCGCGCACGGGGTGAGGGTCAGCGTGCCGACCCACATCGAAGAGGACTTCCGGGTGGATCCGGCGCGGGTGGCCGCGGCGATCACCCCGCGCACGCGCGGCCTGCTGATGGTGTCGCCGAACAACCCGGCAGCGTCCGTGATCTCCCGCGGGGATGTGCAGGAGCTGACGGAGCTCGCGCGGGCGCATCATCTGACCATCCTGGCCGACGACATCTATGATCGGTTCTTGTACGACGGGCTCGAGCACGTCAGCCCGGCCTCGCTGCCGGGAGTCAAGGACTACACCCTGACCCTGAACGCGGTCTCGAAGCAATACGCCATGTGCGGCTGGCGGCTGGGGTGGATCGCTGGACCGGCTCATCTGATGGAGCGTGTCCGGCAGATCAAGGCCAGCATCTCGGGCAGCACCTCGTTGGTTGCGCAGCACGGCGCGTTGGCCGCGCTTAACGGTCCAGACGATTGCATCGTGGAGATGCAGCAGGCCTACGCCCGGCGCCGCGAGGTGGTCATGCAGGGGCTCGATCGGCTGGGTCTTCGCTATGGCAGGCCGCAGGGCGGACAGTTCATCTTCGCCGACATCAGCAGCACAGGGATGACATCGCTCGAGTTTGCGGCCTGGGTGCTGGAAGAGGCGCACGTCTTGCTCTATCCGGGCGGCGCCTTTGGTGCGGCGTTCGACCATTTCATCCGCATCACGTTTCTTCAACCGGAAGAGCGCCTGGCAGAGGCCCTCGAGCGCATCGCCAGGCTCATGAACAAGTCCTGAAGGAGAACAGTCAGAGATGGCAGATCAAGCGAAGTGGATCGGGCACAAGGTCGGCACGGCCGACGCCAGGCCCGGCGAGATGGTGAGAGGCGGCATCCCTATCGTCGCGGACATGTATGGTCGCGAGCGGCTGATGCCAGTGGTGGTGGCGTGCGGAGTGGAGCCAGGGCCGGTGATCTGGCTCAACGGCGCGATCCACGGCGACGAACCAGAGGGGCCGTGGTCAATCGCTCTGGTCATGCGGCAGATTGACCCACAGCAGTTAAAAGGCGTGGTGGTCGCGGTCCCCGCGATGAACGTGGACGCGCTGACCGCCGGGACGCGCGGCGACCCGCTGGACACCTTCACCTACGACATGAACCGGGTCTACCCTGGCAGCGCGACGGGCCGGGCGACCGAGCGCGTGGCGTATGCGCACTACCAGGCCATGATGGCCTCGGCCGATTACCAAATCGCCATCCACTCCGGCGGCGATCACTCGTACCTCTCGCAGATGATCTTTGCGCCGGAGATGCCGCAATGCCTGGAGCTCGCCGCGGCGATGGGGCCAGATTTCCCGTTGGTCTTCACCTCGCTGCTCAAAGCCGGCGATCCGACCTCGGAGCTGGTGAAAAAGGGCGGCGGCGGCATCACGGTCGAGCTCGGCGGGCAATGCCGCACCCTGACCCGCGACTTCGATACCGTGTGCCAAACGCTGGCGCGCAGCATGTTGAACGTCCTGCGGCACTTCGGCATGATCCCCGGCCAGGCGCACTACTGCCGCTCATGGAAGCGCGGCCATCAGGTTGCGCTGCTGGCCAACGCCACCGGGCTCTGGATCGGCGATCCGGGGCTAGAGTTCCATCGAGAGATGGCAAAGGGCGCGGCTCTGGGGCAGATCGTCAACCTGTACGGCGACGTATCAGAAACGGTCGTGGCCCCGGCAGACGGCCTGGTATTTGGCCTGCGGCATCGGCCGCAGGTGCGCGTGGGCGACTGGATCTGCTTCTACGGCGTCGTGGACGAGATACGCGACAACCTGCTGCCGCGGTAGCCTGGCGACTGCACTTCCCCCCCACGCGCCAGCATTACGGAAGCGCCTGGCGCGTGGGGGGCGATTCTCAGGACAGTTGTTCATGCCGGGCGCAGCGCCAGCCCGCCCCCTGGCCCGTCGGCCAGGACAGGCTGGCTGCGCCATGCAGGCCAGGGTGCGCAGCCTCCCTGTGGGACGGCCCGTGGAAAAATGTCTCGGTTTGGAGGCTTCAGCCGGTTACGCTGTTGGCGAGAGTGACCGGCTAATCCTAAAGGAGGCTTCGCACAGCCTCGAGACCAGAGCGGGCGGCGATTTTCAGGACAGGCGACGACGTGGCCAACAACAGTGAAGCGCGGCCGAGGTGGCGTGTACCGCGCACCAACAACCCGAAGGTTCACCGCCGGCTGCAAGAGGCGCTCACAGAGGCGGTCGCAGCCGTGCTCTATGGCGACCCGTGGGAGGCCCAACAACTGATCGGCCAGTTCGAGCGCGCTTTCGGCCAGGCGCTGGGTCACCGTCACGTCTCCGCGGTGCAATCCGGCTCGGCGGGGCTGCGCCTGGCGCTGCTGGCCTGCGGCGTCCGGCCCGGCGATGAGGTGATCACCGTCGCTAACTCGGACATCGCCACGACCGCCGCGATCTCGCACTGCGGCGCGAGCCCGGTGTTGTGCGATGTACGGGCCGATGACTACACCATTGACCCCGACCGGGTCGCAGTGTTGATCGGTGAGCGCACGGTTGGGCTGCTGCCGGTTGACCTGCACGGCCATCCGTCCGATGCGGCGGCTCTGCGAGCGATCGCCGATCGGCATGGTCTCTTCATCGTGCAAGATGCGACCCTGGCGACGGGCGCGCGCGACCGCGGGCAGCGGCTGGGCGCCTACGCCGATATGATCGTGTTTTCCTGCTCGCCCTTCAAGCCGTTTTCGGGGATCGGTTCTGGCGGCCTGGTCGCGACGGAACAGCCGCCGCTCTGGGAACGGGTCGAGTTGCTGAAGGGCTATGGCGCCCGCCGCGGGGCGACGCCGCCAGTGACTTACTATCACCTGGTCGAGGGCTACAATCTCTCGATGTCGCCAATGGAGGCGGCCGTGCTCGCGGTCAAGCTGCCGTATCTGGCGACGTGGAGCGCCAAGCGCCGGCTGATCGGCCAGTGGTATGCAGAGCGACTGGCTGGCATCCCCGGCGTCGGCCTGCCCCAGCCGCGTCGCGAGGCAGAGGCGATCTATCGCACCTATACGGTGCAGGTTCCGCAACGCGATGAGGTGTACCGCCGCCTGCACGAACAGGGTATTCATGCCGCGTTACACTACGTACCGCCGGTCCACCAGCAGCCCGTCTATCGGGAGCGGCGCTTGCGCGGAGCCGACTCGCTGCCGATCACCGAGGCATTAGCAGCCCGCACGCTCAGCCTGCCGGTTGACCCCGAGTTCACGGAGGCCGAGGTGGACCTGGTGTGCGATGTGCTGCGAGCGACCCTGGCAATGACGCCGCGGCCATGAAGATGAGATCGTGCATGGAAAACAGACTTGGAGGAAAACTCGTATGATCATCCGACTGCAACACGTAGGGCTTTCGCTGGAGAACCTGCGAGCCTTTGAGGAACGTTTCGAAGCATTGTTCGGCCTGAAGGCGCTCGACCTGCGCAAAGATCAGGGCAGGGGCTTCCAGTTCGATTCCCGTATCATGTTCCCGAACGAGCTGTGGCTCCACTGCGTCCAAAACTGGAACCCTGAGTCGCGGGTCAACAGGTTTCTGAAGCAGCACGGCGAGGGGCTCGAGCACATCGCGCTGGAAACGGACGACATCGAGGGTGACGTAGCGCATCTGAGGAAGCTCGGCGTGCCGCTGTATCAGGATAAGATCTTCAACGCGCCCGACGGATTCGAGGCGTTCGTCTATCCGGCCGATGCGATCGGCTTCACCATCGAATTGATCCAACCCCACGCCACGAGCTGGCGGTTCGATGCAGCGAAGGTGAGCGATGCGAATATCCTGGGGCTACAGCATGTCGGGGTGGCAGTGAAGAACGTGGAGCAGGCGGCCGAGCGATTCGAGAAGCTCTTCCGGCTCCAAGCCGTCGAGCTCCGCACGGACCAGCACTACGGCGAACAGCGGGACATCATGATTCCGATGGGCAATGAACGGCTGTGGCTGCACCTGGTGGAGACGACGCAGCCCGGACATCGCGTCCACGAGTTCATGAAACAGCGGGGGGAGGGGCTGGAGCACCTGAGCATCGAGGTCGCGGACATCCGCAAGGCGGTCATACAAGCCAGATCGGCGGGCGCGACGCTGGAGCAAAACAAGATCTATCTGGATCGGCCCGACGGATTCGAGGCTTTCGTGCTCGCAGCCGATAACCACGGCATCACCGTCGAACTCATTGAGCCCTATCCGACCAGCCGCGGCTATCGGCCAAAGAGCTGACGGTCGAGCTATCCCCCTGCCAACGCGCCAGGCAACCCGGAATCGCCTGGCGCGTTGGCGAGCATGAGGCAGCTTACTCCAGCCCCAACAGCAGCGCGAGCAGCGCCATGCGCACCGGCACGCCGTTGGCCGCCTGGCGGAAGTAGGCGGCTCCTTCGTAGGCATCCACCTCTGTCGCAATCTCATCCACGCGCGGCAGCGGGTGCATGATGATGAGTCCCGGCTTCGCCCGCTGCACCAGCGCCATGTCCAGCACATACGCGTGGCGCAACCGCTCATACTCCTCTGGATCGGCGAAACGCTCCTTCTGGATGCGCGTCATGTAGACTAGATCGCACTGCGCCAGCGCGGCGGCCAGGTCATCCGTCTCCTCGATCGCCACCCCGCGAGCGCGCAGATCGGCTGTGATCTCCCCTGGCATGGTCAGCGCCTCTGGCGCGACGAAGTAGAAACGCACCTCCTGCGTGGCCAGCAGCGCCGCCAGCGAGTGAACCGTCCGGCCATTCTTCAGGTCCCCAGCCAGGGCGATGGTCAAACCCTGCACCCGGCCTCGCTCCTTGCGAATGGTATAGAGGTCAAGCAACGCCTGGGTGGGATGCTGGCCCGCGCCGTCGCCGCCGTTCATCACGGGGATCACCGCGCCATCGGCCAGCTCTTTGGCGCTGCCAACCACCGGATGCCGGATGACCGCGATGTGGGCATACGATTCGATCATCTTGCCCGTGTCGAAGAGCGTTTCGCCCTTGGCCGCGCTGCTGGAGGTCTTCGCCTCGGCCACCGAGAGCACCTGGCCGCCCAACTGGAGCATGGCGCTCTCGAAGGAGAGCCGTGTGCGGGTCGAGGGCTCATAGAACAGCGTTGCCAACACCTTGCCGGCCAGGTTCAGCAGCCGGCCGCCAGCGCGAACCGCGGCCTCGAAGCGCGCCGCGGTGTCCATGATGAGGTCAATCTCATCGAGCGTGAACTGATCGGCGCGCAGGACATCTATGCCTTTTAGAGTGGATGCCATGATGGTTCTCCTCAGTTACAGGTGTTACGCAGTCGCACGTCATTGCGAGCGCATCCTTCGACAAGCTCAGGACATGGTTTGCGAAGCCCTGGCCTGAGCCAGGACGAAGGCAATCTCCTGCTCGGCGACGGGGATTGCTTCGTCCTGAAGGATGCTGGCGCAATCGCACACTACGCTCCTCGCAATGACCGGGCCCAGGAGACCACTGCGTAGGTCCTGGCAGTTAATGACGTTGACCGAATTGTGGAGCTCAACTGTACAAATGACTCGTATCGGTTCGCAAGAACTTCGCGCGGCCGGGCTTCGCCGCTAACTTCCCATTTTCCACCAGCACCGCGCCCCGCTGCATGGTGAGGAGCGGCTTGCCGATGACCTGACGGCCCTCGTAGAGGGTGTAGCCTGCGGCCGAGTGCTGGCCGGCCGCGGTGATGGTCTGCCGGCCGGCCGGGTCGAAGATCACCACATCGGCGTCCGAACCGACCATCAGCGCGCCCTTCCGCGGATAGAGGCCGAAGAGCCTGGCCGGCGTCTCGCACATCACCTGCACCAGCCGCGGCAGAGTGATCCGCCCGCGGTTCACCCCCTCGTGGTAGATCATGGTCAGCATCGTCTCGATCTGCGGCGAACCGTACGCGGCGTCGAAGAAGTCGTCTGTCACGCGCTTGGCTTTCGGCGCATGATCGCTGGCGACGGTCACCAGAACGCCATCGGCCAGACCCTGCCACAGCGCCTGGCAGTCACGCTGCGTGCGCAACGGCGGCCCGATCTTGGCCAGCGGCCCCACCTTGAGCGTCGTCTCATCGTGCGTCAGCGTCAGGTATTGCGGACAGGTTTCGCCGTAGACGCGCCAGCCGGCCGCCTGGCCGCGGCGGAGCGTCGCCAGACACGCCTCGGCGCTGTTGTGCGGCACGTAAAGCGGACAACCCATCACGTGCGCGATGGACATGGCCCGGTTGACGGCTTCGGCCTCCAACAGATCGGGCCGCATTGCGGTGAAGGTCTCCAGCGGCGAACGCCCCTCGCGCAGGAACTTGTCCTCCAGGTAGTCAGTCGCCAGCCCGTTCTCCGCATGCACGGCTATCAGGCCCCGCTCGCCGGCGACCACGTCCATCAAGGCGGTCATCCAATAGTCATCGGTCATCCACTTGAGCTTGGCGTAGGCCATGAAGACCTTGAACGATGTGACCCCCTCCCGGAAGCACGCCGGCACGTCGGCCAGTTGGCGTTCCACATCGAACAGGCCGCCGTGCAGCGCGAAATCCAGCACCGAATTGGCTAAGCCGTCGTCGCGGAAACCGCGCACCGTGTCCAGCAACGCCATCCCCGGCCGCGCATAGGCGTAGTGGATCACGGTCGTCACGCCGCCATGCGCGGCGGTGATCGAGAGGCCGCCCAGGTCGTCCAGATAGACTGGATGGCAGTGCACGTCCACCGCGCCGGGCATGACGATCTTGCCGGCGGCGTCAATCACGCGGCCGGCCGGCCGGCCGGCCAGATCGTCTGCGATCTCGGCGATCTGCTCCTCGCGGATGCCCAGATCGGCGCGCGCCACACCGTCGCCCGTGGCGAGCATACCGCCTGCGATGATGGTATCGAATTCTTGGGTCATCGTAAGACCTTCTATCATTTGATCAGTTTCACCGGCGGCTGCGCGAAAAGGCCGCGCTTGCTGTGCCGCAGCCCCAGGCTCACCAGCATCTCCGCGGTCTTCAGCGCGATCGGGCTGGGATCGAGCACCTTCATCCCGATAGCGGCCTCCACCTCCTCGGCATAGCCGGCTAGACCTGCGCAGCCCAGAATGACCACCTCGGCGCCATCCTCTTTGGCGGCCATCTCAGCCACCTCCATCAGCCGCGCCTTGGTGCGCGCCGGCTCGCGGTCCATCTCCAATACAGTCATGTCGAGCGGACGCACCGAAGCCAGCCTTGCACCCATGCCGGCCAGCTCGACCGATTCGATCTTCGCCGGCACGCGCTTGGCGAAGGTGGTGGTGATGGTGAACCGAAAGCCGAGCTGGGCCGCCACGTGAAGCGTAGCTTCCTGGATGCCCACCACAGGGATCGCGACGAGCTCGCGCGCTGCATGGAGGCCAGGATCCGAGAAGCACGCGATGACGACCGCATCGTAACCATCCCGCTCGGCCTGCTTGACCAGCTCCAGGATGGGCGGGATGCAAAGCGCCTCATCGTAGGCCGACTCGATAGACACCGGCCCGTGTGCCGGGTTGACCACGGTCAGCTCCACGCCGGGGCCTTTCAGCGGCTCCAGCGCGTGAGCCAGGTGCATGGTCATGCTCTCAGTCGTATTCGGGTTGATCACCATGATCTTCATCGTACATCCTCCGCCATCGTCTCCCCCGCCAGCCGCGATCCTGCCAGCGCCTGGCGCCCACGCCAGAAGGCGAGCACATTGAGCTCGACCACCTTCGGGGGCACTCGTTTAGCGATCACATCCACCCACGTCTCGGGTGAGATCTCTGTCAGTCCCGACAACGCGCCCAAGAGCACGACATTCAGCACGCGGGTATTGCCGAGCTCCTGACCGATCTCCAGCCCAGGCGCCAGATAGACATTCTGAGCGGCCTTGCGCAGCGCGGCGCTGCTCTCTTCGATCGTGGGATAGGAGGCCAGGCCCGAGCTGACCGTCACCGGATAGATGCGCTGGCGGTTGACGAGGATGGTCCCTTCTGGCCGCAACTGGTCAAGCCACCGCAACGCCTCCAGGATTTCAAAGGCGAGCAGCACATCCACCTTGCCTTCGGGCACAATGGGGGAACGCACCACATCGCCCCACCGAATGTGACTGATCACGGCGCCGCCCCGCACGGCCAGGCCCAATACATCCGACTTCTTGACGTCATAGCCTGCGGCCAGGCCAACGGCTGCCAGGATGTCGCTGGCCACCACCGTGCCTTGCCCGCCGACGCCGGTGATGAGAAAGTTGCACGATTTCATTGCGTCTCCTCAGACCCCACAAACGTTATCGGCAATGACCACTATTCCCGGTAGAGTCTCAATAGATCACAATTGCTCGCGCCGGATCCGTGATCCGGCGGGTCATGGACCCGCTTGGAGCATGAATCTGTGATCTACTGAGTCTAGTTCATCGCCTGCGTGGGCATGAAGATCGCCTTGCGAGGGCAGATCTGACGGCACATGTCGCAGCTCACGCACAACACCGGATCAATCCCCGCCTTGGGCCGGCCGGTCCTGGCATCCAATTCATCTGCCCTGAAGATGGCCGGGCAGCCCAGGCGGAAGCAGAGTGTACACCCGTTGCACAAATCCGCATCCACCTCGAAAGGCGCCTTGCGCTCCAGCTCCACAAACACACACGGGCCATCCATGACGATGACCGACAGCCCGTCGCAGGCGACTGTTTCTTTCAGGTTCCGCTGCACGGCCTCCATGTCGAAGGCGTCCACCACGCGCACATCCTTGACCCCCATCGCCCGGCACAGGTCGGCGATGTTCACCTGGCCCCCTTCTGCACCCGCCAGCGTCTGGGCGACGCCGGGATGATCCTGATGCCCGGTCATGGCGGTCGTGCGGTTGTCAAGGATGACGATCGTGCCCTTGCTGTTGTTATGCACCATGTTCAGCAGCGGCGCCATGCCCGAATGGAAGAAGGTCCCGTCGCCGATCACCGCCACCGAGCGGTCGGCCAGGCCAGCCGCGTGAAAGCCGTGGGCCACACCAATGCTGGCGCCCATCGCGCCCATCGTGTCGGTGGCGTCGAAGGGGGGCAGCGCGCCCAAGTTGTAGCAACCGATGTCGCCGGCTACGACGTACTTGAGCTTGTTGAGGGTGTAGAAGGTGCTGCGGTGCGGACAGCCTGGGCACAGGATTGGGCTGCGCGCGGGCAGATCGGCCGGCGGCACGCTGCGCTTGACCGCCCCTGGATGCGCGGGCAGCAGCCCGGCCGCGATCGCGCAGCGTTCGATCGTCGCGGGCAACAGCTCGCCATAGCTGGGGAAGATGGACTTGCCCGCGGCCGGAATCCCCAACAAACGCACCTGCTCCTCGATGAAGGGATCGAGCTCCTCGATCACAATCACTCGCTCGACGCCGGCCGCAAACTCGCGCACCAGGCGGGGCGGAATCGGCCACGTCAGCGCCAGCTTCAGGAAGGAGGCGCTGGGGAAAACCTCACGGCTGTAGTGATAGACCACGCCGCTGGTGATGATTCCCAGCCCTCGATCGCCCCACTCGATGCGGTTCTCTGGCAGGGTCTCGGCGTACTCGGCCACTGTCGCGATTCGCGCCTCGATCAGCGGCCGGCGGCCGCGCGCCCACACGGCCGTGGCGACGAATTTGTGGGGATCGCGTTTCATACGGCCCGCCTCGCTCGCAGCCGCCGGCCGGTCGGCCCTCGAGGGAGCGCGGCGCTCGCCAAGCTCGACCGGCGAAGCGGAATGCGCGATCCGCATCACCGTGCGCAAGATCACCGGCTCATCGAATTGCTCGCTCAGGTTCAGGGCCAGGCCCACGAAGTCTTTCGCCTCCTGGCTATCGGCCGGCTCGATGATGGGCATCTTGGCAAGCCGGGCGTAGTGGCGGTTGTCCTGCTCGTTCTGCGAGCTGAACATCCCCGGATCGTCGGCCGTGACGATCAATACCCCCGCGTTGGCTCCTGTGTAGACGCCATAAAGGAACGAGTCGGAGGCGACGTTCATGCCGACCTGTTTGGTCGTGAACATCGCGCGCTTCCCTGCATACGCGGCGCCCATGACGCCGTCCATCGCCACCTTCTCGTTGATTGACCACTCAGAGTAGATCTCCCGGTAGCGCGCCACGTTCTCCAGGATTTCGGAGCTGGGCGTGCCAGGGTAGCCCATGGCGACCTCGACGCCGTACTCGTATGCCCCACGCGCAATCGCTTCGTTGCCGGACAACATGACTCTCATGACAGACTCCTACCTTCTCACAACCAATGCATCCACCGCCATCACCCCCTGACCCGCCGGCAGCGCCATCAACGGATTGACATCTACGGCCGCGACCTCGTGGCGCAGATCATGGGCCAGGTACGAGATGCGCACGATGGCATCGGCCAGGGCCGCGATGTCTGCCGGGGGCCGGCCGCGAAAACCGGTCAGCAAGCGGCCGGCCCTGGTAGCAGCGATCATCTCCATCGCGCTCGCCAGACTGACCGGCGCCAGCCGAAGCACGGCATCGTGAAGCAGCTCGACCAGGATGCCGCCCATCCCGAACACTACCACCGGCCCGAATTGCGGGTCCACGGTCGCGCCGACGATGACCTCCACGGCCTCCGCGGGCGCCATTTCCTGAACCAGCACACCGTCAATGCGCGCCTGGGGGCTATGGCGCCTGGCGCTCTGGACAATCCGCTGGTAGCCGTCGCGCACGGCCTCCGCGCCCGTAATGTTCAGCAGCACCCCCTGGGCCTCGGTCTTGTGCAAGATGTCGGGGGACGCGATCTTCAGCGCGACCGGCCGGCCCAGCGCCGCAGCCAGGCGCGCCGCCTCGTCGGCCGAGGATGCCAGCGCCTCTTGCGGGGCCCGGATGCCGTAGGCCGCCAACAGCCGCTTGCCCTGACTCTCCGTCAGGCTGTGCGAAGACGCGGCCAGCTCGCGCTTCAGGGCCGCTAGCCGGTCTGCGCTGACCGGGCTGGCGGCTGGCTCTGCGAACAGCGCGCGCCCCCGCTCCGCGAGCTGCGCCCGGAATTCGGCATAGCGGATCAACCCCGCGATCGCGGCCAGGCTCTCGCGTGTGCCCTGGAGCAGCGGCAGCCCAACCGCATCGGCCCTGGCCTTGACGCGCGGCTCGATCCCGGTCGAGACGTTGGCAAAGACCGCCACCGTCTTGCCCGAAGCGGCTGCAACCCTGGCCGCCGCGTCCACCACCACGTTCGACTGCGCGATCTCCCGCTCGGCGATGCCAGGCGGGCTATCGCGCGACACCGCGATCACATCCACGTCAGGCTCGCGGGCCAACACCTCCAGGCACGCCGGGTACGTCGCCTCGAAGTCGCCCGAACCCCAAGCGTCGAGGGGATTGGCAATGGCGCTGTAGGGCGGCAAGATCGCGGCGAGCGTCTGCCGGCCGGCAGAAGACAGTTCTGCCAGGCGCAGGTCAGCGCCCCATCGGTGGGCATCTCCCTCCAGCAGATCGCCGATCAGACCGATCTGCCCGCCCGATAGCGTTAGGATGACGGTCTTGCGGCCCTTTGGCAAC